>FWPU01002160.1_pt1 | contig 55816 bp, 52 predicted proteins | sample 2228361 | NCBI WGS metagenome assembly FWPU01 (sample SAMEA103939777, study PRJEB20133) | metagenome | reverse complement strand
ATGGTGGCGGGTCTTACGGACCACATCTGGAGCTTGGAGGAGCTGTTGACCCATGTTCCTGTTCCTATCAACGATTCATAGGGAGACTACCCGATTCACGATGCGCCTGAAACCCGATACAGCGGTGCGGTTTCAGACCAACATCGCCACACTTTCACGCTCAGAAGACCTGTTCCTAACGCCCGAAGGTAGCCCAACTTATCCTGAGTGGCAGACCATCATCGAAATCACGCCCACTATGTTGCGATTAGAGCGCCCCCTTCCTAAGGCAACCCTCCTGATGCGCTATGAAGGGGGACGGTTCGTACCTGTAGAGTGAACACCAGGAACCCAGCCTGTTGGGGACAGGTATAATCTGCTTATATGTTCACGCGTCAAGCATTCGATACCGAGCTGAAGCACCTCGAGACGAAAGTATTAGCGATGGCGAGCATCGTCGAATCGATGGTAGCAGAGGCGGTGGAAGCGCTCCAGCGCGGCGACCTCGCCCGTGCCGAGCAGGTCCTCTTCCGCGATGACGAAGTGGATGAGATGGATGTCGATATTGAGGAGCAGTGCCTTCGCCTGATTGCCCTCCAACAGCCGATGGGGCGCGACCTGCGCATCATCGGCACGATTATGAAGATGATAACCGATATTGAGCGGATTGGCGACTATGCCGTCGATGTCGCCAAAGCGGCACGCAAGATTGAGACCTACTCCGCTGAAGCACCCCTCGTAGACATCCCACGCTTGGCGCATATCGCCCGACGCATGCTGTTGGAGAGCATCGAGGCGTTCGTCAAGCGCGACCTGCAACTGGTGCTTCAGGTCTGCCAGCAAGACGATGAGGCGGACGCGGTCTACCGCCAGATTCGCACGCAACTCCAAGAGATTATGCGCCAAGACCCCGAGAAGGTCGTGCCTGCCTCCTGGTTGTTGCTGGTAGCGCACTACTTAGAGCGCATTGCCGACCACTCCACGAACATCGCAGAGCGCGTCTGGTTTATGGAAACCGGGCGTCTGGAGCATCTGGTGAAGCGGCATAAGAGCGGGACGCTGGAGGAGGCGTATGCCGAAGCGGCTCAGCATTCCGTTAGCAGTGCTCCCGCCACCTCCGATGAGCAATCGCATGAAAGCCCTATGTGAACGGTGGGAAGCCCTTCAGGAGCATATCGCCTCGATTTGCCATCGCCTCGGTCGCGACCCGCAAACGGTGCGGGTGGTCGCCGTCACCAAGGGGGTGTTAGTGGAACAGATTTGTTCTGCCTATGCGCTTGGTATCCGCGACTTTGGCGAGAACTACTGGCAAGAGGCACGCACGAAACTCGATATGCTCCCTGCAGATGTGCGCTGGCATTTCATTGGGCATCTCCAATCGAACAAGGTGAAATATCTGGTAGGGCAGTTCGCCTTGATTCAGACCGTAGATAGGGTATCCTTAGTGGAGATGATACAACAGGTAGCGTCGAAGCGGGGAGTGGTTCAGCCCGTGTTGTTGGAGGTGCGCCTGAGCGAAGCACCGAGCCGAGCCGGCGTGCCCCCTTCCGAAGCGCTCGCCCTTGCAGAGCATGTCCTGAGCGCACCCAATCTGCACCTTCAAGGCATGATGGGCATGGCGCCCTACACGGACGATACCCAAGTCATTCGCAAGGCGTTCCAAACGCTGAGAGGCTTATACGAGCAACTGCCCCCCGAGAACCGCATTTGGCTCTCGATGGGCATGAGCCACGACTACGAGATTGCCCTTGAGGAGGGGAGCACAATGCTTCGCATCGGCACCGCCCTCTTCGGGGAACGCTCTTAGCCAGACGCTACCCCATAGACAGGGAGGTTATGATGAGTCGCTACTACGAGGAAGAGGAAATGGAAGTCGAACGCCCCTCACTGTGGGCACAACTGCGTTCGCTGGTCTTTCGCTCGCGCACTGAGTTAGAGGACGAACCGACGACCGACACAACCCCAGCCGTGCGCTATCGTCAGTTTCATCCCTACCGCGTTGCCATTCGACGCGAGGTCTACACTTTAGAGGATGCGCGCCTCGCAGCGGACGGGCTAAAAGAAGGGGTTCAGCAGATTCTGAACTTGGCATCGACCCCACCGAGCATGCGGGAACGCATTCTGGACTTTCTGAACGGCGTGGTCTACACGCTTGAAGGGAACGCAGAGCGTGTCAGCGAGCATGTGTTCGTCTATGCTCCGCCTCAAGCGATTATCGACGCACCCTCGACGATAGCGCGCCCGCGCCCCGAGGAAGGCTAATCCTCGGAATCGTTCCAGTCGGTCGTCCGCTCCAGCCCGTACTTGAGCATCAACCGCTCGAAGTCGCGTGCGCTCATCAGTTTGATCTGGATATCGGGGTAGCGCTCGCGAAGGAGCGCAATTTTGCGCCGTTTTCGACGGTTGATGTTCGCCCGACGCACGGTCAACTCGATATAGAGGTCGTAATCGGGCAAGTAGAAGTCGGGAGTGAACGACTCGATGGGGTTCGAGTCTTCATCGGTACGCAGGATGAAAGTGCGTGGCTCATATTCCCAGCGAATGCGATAGTAATCCAATAATCGGGCAAACGCCTCCTCGCTGGGATGCGCGAACGCTATCGTCGCTTTGCGACCTCGCACTCTGCTATGTGCCTCCTATTTCTATTATACCCTACTCTGTATGGGTTTTCAAGAGTATGCGAGGCTGTTCGAAAAATCGATTCGTGCCACGGGCATCCTTGCCCATTAACCAACCCGTAGCACGGGCGTCCCGCCCGTGTGCTTGCTTGGGCAAGATGCCCAAGCCACTTCTCTCGAACACTTTCTACCCCCTTGACAAACCCTTCTGCAATAGGGTATAATCAGGCTACTTTACCAAGTCAGATGACTGACTCTAAAACAAGGTAGGTGATGGCTATGCGAGAGTTGATTCGACGCTATGGGCTGTTTTTAGGAATGAGCATGTGCATCGTTGTGCTGTCGGCTTGTGCTTCTAAAGGCACTGAGGAAGCCACCAGCGCATCCACCTCGGAGACCTCTGCAACCACAGAAGCGAAGAATGAGACGGCAAGCAAGCCTGCCAAAGGCGGAGTGCCTGAAGTGGATGACCCAGAAGGCAAAAAGGGGCGCATCATGTTCGTACAACAAGGATGCAACGCCTGCCATATGAACCCCGCAGTTGGGAAAGACTACCCCGACCTACGCGGGCTGTATGGCTCAAAAGTTAAACTGCAAGACGGCAGAGAGATGCTGGTCGACGAGGAGTATCTCAAGATATCGATTCGAGACCCCAACAAATATGTGGTGGCAGGCTATCAGCCCAGTATGCCTTCCTATGGGCACCTCTCGGACGAACAGGTGAATCAGTTGGTCGCTTACATTCGGGCGATGAAAGAGATGAAGCCTGAGTTCGTCAAGGAGGGAAGCGGAGCGCACTAAACCTGAGCCTCTGCTTACTCGAAGTTCCTCTCCCAATTGTTTGGGAGAGGAACTTCTTTTGGTTCTACTCGATTCTCAGCATTTCCATGAGGGGGCGAATAGTGGGCTGGGCGTCTAAGTGCCACACGAACTTCAGCACCTCATCTTGGCGCGTACGCGGGAGTGCCCACTCGGTGAGCGTGTAGAATTTGGCTTCCACCTCCTCATCGCTCATCGGGTTGCGAGCGTGCCCGCGCGGGAAGGTGTTCTCCTCGGTGAGGGTGCGCCCATCTTTGAGATGGAGCGTAATCCGATTGGGAATGCCCTCGGGGTAGCGCGGGTCGAGGCTGGGGTCATGGTTCACCCTGATTTTCTGCAGGAAGGTAATCAGCGCAGGGTCGGTGTAGCGGGATTCCTCGAACGAATCGAGGTCTACCTTGCCGTCCATCAAAGTCACTCCGACGATGTAGGGCAGGCTATGGTCGGCAGTTTCACGGCTCTTGGGAGCCCATTTTTCAGGTTCGCTTCCGATTATCGAGTAGCACGCCTCGAAAGTGTCGACAGTGATGGCTTCTATCTGGCTGATATCGCCCCGAATCTGCTCGCGCAGAGCGAGCGCTGCCCACACCGCACTCTGCGCATGATACTCCACAGGATAGTACTTGATGTAGGTCTCATTAATCATAAACCCATGCCCCTGCTCACCGCCCAGTAAACCGACGGTGAACTCGCCCGAGACCTGCTTCATAAAGCCCATCTTGCCCTCAAAGATTTCGGAGGGCCCGGTCATGCCGTGCTTGGCGAGCCAGCTAGCAAACACGGCGTGGCGACATGAGTTGGCAAAGGCACACCCTTTCCATGCGGAGAGTTCGCCCACGCGCGTCTGGCGCATTGCTAACCCTGATACGCCTGCGATGCTCATGGCATGTTTGGTCTGCTCTGCGGAAAGCCCCATCAAGCGTGCTGAAGCACATGATGCCGAGAACAGCCCATAGTTCACATGGTCCCAGCCACGCGCTCGCAGGCTTGCTGAGTCGCACAGCCGACACTGAATCTCATATGCCAGCACGGTCGCCAATAGCACCTCTTTACCTGTACTGCCCTCCGCTTCCGCTGCTGCCCACACCGCTGCTAAGTTATCGCTGGGATGTGCAGGCTCTTTGGAGAGGTAGGTATCGTTGTAGTCCAGATAGCGTATCAGCAGACCATTAGCGAAGGCGCTCCAGTCCGGCGAGGCTTTGTGAGCTGTGCCGAGAATCGTAGCGCCATATGGGCTACTGACTTGGCTTGCCACCTGGCGCACTATCTGGGCGGTTTCCGAACGCCACGCACCAAATGCGCAGGCGATAGAGTCGAGGATGCGCCGCTTCGCCTCGTGTACTGCCTCCTTTGGCAACTGCTCGTACTGGAGATTGACCGTGTAGTGTGCAAATCGTTCTGCTAACCGCATCGTTTTGTCCCTCACTGCATAGGGAGTATACCCGTGCAGAGGTGGCGAGAGGGTATACTTTTAGACCGCATAGGAGGTGATACCCATGCCGAACACCAAGTCGGCAAAGAAGGCACTGCTGAAGTCGCGCGAGCGCTACCTGCGCAACCGCTCGACCAAGTCCGCCATCAAGACCTACAGCCGACGGGCGAGGGAGCTGGCGGAACAGGGCGACCAGGAAGGCGCGCTTGCGACCTTGCGTCGCGCGATGAGCCTCATCGACAAGGCGGTCAAGCGCGGGATCTTGCATAAAAACACGGGTGATCGCAAGAAGTCGCGCCTGATGATTGCGCTCAACAAACGCCTCGCTCAGAAACAGCAGGCAGGTGAGACCGAATGAAAGGCGAACCGCCCAGTAGTGCCAGACCTTAGGGCGTGCCACCAGCACGCCCTTCTTACTTTTCTGGGGCATCATATGGTAGAATCCTATGGAGGTTTTTAGCCATGCACTATGATATTAAGGATTTAGCCCTTGCGGAACAAGGCGCGCTCCGCATGGAATGGGCAGAGAATGAGATGCCAGTTTTGCGCCTGATTCGCCAGCGGTTCGAGCAAGAGAAACCCCTCAAAGGCGTTCGCATCTCCGCCTGCTTGCATGTCACGACCGAGACGGGCAACCTGATGCGCACGCTCAAGGCAGGGGGTGCCGAAATCGCCCTCTGCGCCTCGAACCCACTGTCTACCCAAGACGACCTCGCTGCTGCGTTAGTGAAGTATGAAGGGATTTCGGTGTTCGCTATCAAGGGCGAGGATAAAGAGACTTACTATCGGCATATTCACCAAGCGCTGGACATTCAGCCCCATATCACGATGGACGACGGGTGCGACTTGGTGACGGTGCTTCATACGGACCGTCGGGAGTTGCTTCCAGGTGTCTATGGCGGTACTGAGGAGACCACCACCGGGGTGATTCGCCTGCGTGCGATGGCAAAAGAGGGTGTGCTTCAGTACCCAGTGATAGCGATTAACGACGCCTATACGAAGCATCTGTTCGACAACCGCTACGGCACAGGACAAAGCACGATCGACGCCATTATGCGCGCCACGAACCTGCTGTTGGCAGGGCGCAAGTTCATCGTGATTGGCTATGGCTGGTGTGGGCGCGGTGTGGCGAGCCGTGCGCGCGGGATGGGCGCGCATGTAATCGTATGCGAGGTCAACCCGCTTAGGGCATTAGAGGCGCTGATGGACGGTTTTGAGGTCCTGCCCCTTGCCCGCGCTGCTCAAATAGGCGATATCTTCGTCACCGTTACGGGCAACCTGCATGTGTTGCGCGCCGAGCATTTCCGCCTGATGAAGTCGGGGGCTATCGTGTGCAATACAGGGCACTTCAATGTGGAGATCGATATCCCAGCCCTTGAGGCGATGGCGAAGAGCAAGCGTACCATTCGCCCCTTCGTGGACGAGTATACCCTCCAAGATGGGCGCCGAATCTTTCTCTTAGGTGAGGGGCGCCTGATTAACCTTGCCGCAGCGGAAGGGCACCCCGCTGCGGTGATGGATATGAGCTTCGCCAATCAGGCACTCAGTGTTGAGTATATCGTCAGGAGTCAGGGCAAACTCCCGCGCGAGGTCTTTCCTGTGCCTGCGGAGATCGATTCGCAAGTGGCACGCCTGAAACTCCAAGCCCTTGGCGTGGAGATTGACGAACTCACCCCTGAACAAGCAAAATACCTCGAATCGTGGCAGGAGGGAACCTAAACGCAAGGGTAGGGTTTTACCCTGCCCTTTGCGTGCCCACCAGCCACCAATAGTGGCACGGGCATCCTGCCCATCAGCCCCATCGTAGCACGGGCGTCTCGTCCGTGCTGTGCAACAGTCCTGCGATGGGTACAATTGAGTTGCTATGGCGTCTCAGATGATACCGCTTGCCTCGGTGCAGTTGCCTCTTAGCAAGCCCCGGCGTCGCACCCGTGAGGTCAAAGTGGGCGATGTGGGCATAGGGGGCAACAACCCTGTGCGCGTGCAATCGATGATCACTGCCGAGACGATGAACACCCCTGCAGCAGTGGAGCAGGTCATCCAGCTCTATAATGCAGGGGCAGAGATTGTTCGTATCACCGCACCGAACCTGCGAGAGGCACAGAACTTGGGCGAAATCCGTGCCGAACTGAAACGGCGCGGATACGGACATATCCCTCTCGTTGCCGATGTGCATCATCAGGGGATGGAGATTGCCCTTGAATGCACCAAGCATGTCAACAAGGTGCGGATAAACCCTGGGCTTTTCGTGTTCCGCAAGCCCGACCCCACCCGCACCGACTACTCCCCACAGGAGGTTCAGCAAGAGCTGGAGGCGATAGAGCAGGCGATTCTGCCCGTTATCAAGGCGTGTAAGGAGCGGGGCGTAGCGATGCGCATCGGCGTGAACCATGGCTCCCTCTCGGAGCGAATCAAGGTGATGTATGGCGACTCGCCCACGGGCATGGTCGAGTCGGCGATGGAGTACCTGCGCATCTGTGAAGCGCATGGCTTCCGCGAGATTGTGGTTTCGCTCAAGGCGAGCCGTGTACCGATTATGCTCTCTGCCAACCGCCTGATGGTACAGCGCATGGAGCAAGAGGGGATGGACTACCCCCTCCATCTGGGCGTAACGGAAGCGGGCGACGGCATGTATGCGCGCATCAAGAGCGCAATCGGCATCGGCACTCTGCTGGCGGAAGGAATAGGCGACACGATTCGGGTGTCGCTGGCAGAAGACCCCGTAAACGAGATTGAGGTCTGCTACGATATTCTGCAGGCGTTAGGTTTGCGCAAAACGAAGGTGGAATATATCGCCTGTCCGTCCTGCGGGCGCACGAAGTTCGACCTACCCACCGTGCTGAACGAGGTGCGCGAGGCAACCAAGCACCTCGTGGGGCTGGATATAGCGGTGATGGGCTGTATTGTCAACGGTCCGGGCGAAATGGCGGACGCTGACTACGGTTATGTAGGGCGTGGGGGAGGCAAAATCGCCCTCTATCGCAAAGGGCAACTGGTGAAAAACGACATCCCTGCCGAGCGGGGTGTCGAAGAGCTGATTGCCCTCCTAAAAGCCGATGGCGTCTGGCGCGACCCCGATTGAACTACTCTCGGAATGCCTCCTTAATCGTAGGGCGGGTGAGTACGATGAAGGCTATAATCGGATAGATGAGGTAAAAGAGATTCGCCCATGGCGATGGCGACTGATTGTACCGCTGATAAATAGGTGCCATGACAGTCATCTCCAGTATGATGCTCACAATCGTCCACACCACCATTAGCCCAGAGGTGGTCATCACCAAGGTGTAGCCTATCGGCTTGACCTGCAGGAGCAGAATTGAGCCGACCAGCAGGAGAAGCGAGAGAATTACATAGATGATGGCAGACCCCAAGACATAGCGGGAGAAGGTGGGGTCCTTCAGCATTTGCATTTCAGGGGCGTTGCGCTGTTCTGCAGGGAGCATTTCGCTCATGCCTGCGAGGAACCCTGACCCCGCGGCAGCAAACGTATTACAGCAAAGCCCTAAAACGCCCACTACGATACCCAGAATGCCCAACACTAACACCGCAGTTGGTCGCATCATGCACCTCCCTGTAGAGTGCAAATACGATTCGCCAAGAGAGGTGGCGATTCCTGCAAAAATGCTCAAGAGTTCAAGAGGGATTCTCAAGCACTTGAGAGTATAATAAGCAGGGTGTTGTAAGGTGTTATTTAGCGAGCCTCTCTATCTGGGGCTACTTATCCCGCTTCTGGGATGGGTGGTGTGGACGGGTCGGAAGATGATGGGGGTCAGCCGTGCCCGCCGACGCCTCATCTTAGCGCTCCGATGCCTGTTGGTGACGGTGATTGTGTTTGCACTTGCAGGGTTTCAGTGGCAGATGCCTCTACGCGGGGTGTGTACGGTCTTCGTGGTAGACCGTTCCGCAAGCCTTTCGGACGAAGCGATAAACCTGAGTGCCGACTATCTACGCAAGGCACTGGCGAGCGCTCCTGAGCATGCCCTTTCGGCAATCGTGGTCTTTGGGAACGAAGCGTTTGTGGATGCCCTGCCCGCCCCTCGCAAAACCTTGCCACCCCTCTACTCACGCCCGAACCCCGATGGCACCGATATTGCGGGCGCCCTGCGCTTGGCGAAAGCTCTTGTGCCCGACGGTTATGCACCTCGAATCGTCCTGTTGAGCGACGGCAACGAGACGACAGGCGATGCGCGCACAGTAGCACAGGTCGCTGGGGTGGAAGGAATCCCCATCGATACGGTGATACTGCCTATTGGCAAACGTTCAGCAGAGGTGTTGATTGAGCAGGTACAGGTGCCTGCCCAAGTGAAGATAGGGGAGCCTTACGAAGTGCGCATCACGGTGCGCTCCACTGGGCATGCGGAAGGGGAAATCGTATTGGATAGGGACGGTAGACCCTTGAAGCGGTTGCCTGCACGCCTCTCGCCCGGCATCAACACCCTCACCACAACCCTCCAAACCGACTCCGCAGGGATACACCGCCTGCGCGCAGTCCTTAATGCGCACACTGATACCGACCCACGCAACAATCTTGGGCTTGCGCTCACCTTCGCACGCGGAGAACCCCAAGTGCTGATAGCCGAAGGACGCCCCGGCATCAGCGAAGCCCTACGCAAGGTGCTGAACACAAACCGCATCCAGACGACCCTCGTCGATACCCGAAACTTCCCCGCTCGTAGTGAAGACTTGCTGAACTACGACGCCATCATCTTCAACGACTACCCTGCGAACGCCCTCAGTCCCAAGCAGATGATGGCACTCCAGAGCGCGGTGCGCGACGGCGGGGTCGGCTTCATCATGATAGGGGGCGAGAGTTCCTACCAGCCAGGGGGCTACTATGGAACCCCGATTGCTGAAATGTTGCCAGTGGATTTGGAGATTCGCCACCGCGAGGTGCATCATGCTTCCACGATTATCCTGATTGTGGACGCCTCAGGCAGTATGAACCAGTATCTGGGGGGACACAAGATTGCCCACCTGGCTGCGGAGGCTTCGATTCGTACCTTGAAGATGCTCCGCCCGATAGACCGTTTCGGGGTGATTATCAGCAGTCATGGTTCCGATTGGCTTTTGCCAGAAATGGCGCGCACGAACGCCGACCCCTTCAGCTGTGAGGGGCGCATGTTTCAGGGCTGTCATGGTCAGCGTGCGGGGCAACCTGCGAGCGCAATATTCCCCGCAGAACAGCGCGACGCCATTATTCAGGTGCTTCAGCGGGTTTACGGCACAGGGGGCGGTATCTTTGTGCGGGGAAGCCTCGAAATGGCATTCACGGGCATGAGCATCGAGGCGCCCACCCGCACACGCCATATCGTGATGTTAGCCGATGCCAACGACTGCGACGAACAGGAAGGGAGCATCGCGCTCGCTCAGCGGATGCGTGCGATGGGCATCACGCTCAGCGTGATAGCGTTCGGAAGCGGGAAGGACGAGCAATTTTTGCGCCAGTTAGCCGCTGCTGGAGGGGGGCAGTTCTACCAGACCGCCAACGCCGACAGCCTCCCCCAACTCTTCACAGCCGATGTGAGCGCGATGACGCGCAACGCTATCGAAGAGGGCGCCTTCATCCCCAAGGTCATCCAATCGGACGAGCGTCTGCGCGAGGTGGACTGGTCGCGCACGCCTCCCCTGTTGGCATACAACCTCACTTCGGAACGCCCCTTAGCACAGACGCTGATGCGCTCCCATAAGGACGACCCTCTGCTTGCAGTCTGGCGATATGGGCTGGGCACAGTCATCGCCTTCACCTCCGATGCCCAGCCGAAGTGGTCTCAGCGGTGGTTCAACTGGTCGGGCTACAGCATCTTCTGGACACAGGTGGTTCGCAGTGCCCTGCGCTCCTCTCCCCACTCGAACTGTGCGCTCACCGCCACCGTTCGGCAGGGTCAGGGCATAGCGGAACTGCAGGCGTTCACCCCGGACGGGGAACCTCTGAATAACCTCAGCCCTCAACTCATAGTCAGCATGCCCTCTGGAGAGCAGAGAACCTATGCCTTCCAGATAGTGGGCGCAGGACGCTACTCCGCCCAGTTCCCCTTGGGCGAGATAGGGCTGTACACGCTCAGCACAGAAGGCGACTTTGGCACAGGAGAGCCAGTCGTGCTGACCAGCGCACTGACGATTCCCTACCCGATGGAGTACCGCTTCATACGAGAGAACCGCTCGCTGATGGAGCAGGTCGCGCACCTTTCTGGCGGGCGTGTGAACCCCGAACCTGAACGCGCCTTCGACCGCACTCTGCGCGTCCAGCCGATGCGCCAAGAACTGTGGAGCCTTGCGCTTCTGATAGCGCTTCTGCTGTTGATGACCGACATCACCCTGCGTCGCGTGGTCATTACCATCCCAGAGATGGTGCAGGTGTTCCTGCAGGGAACATATAGACGCCTCCGTCGCAAGGTTCAGCCCGCCCACTCCATCAGCCGTTTGCAAAGTGCTAAAGCGCGCGTTAGTCAACGCCTCTCCAGTAGCACGCTCAGCACACCCTCAAGCCAACCGCGCATAGCCGGAACTACGCCTCCATCCAGAACTGAATCGGGCAGTGTGCATGCGCAACCCGCAGTAGGAACCGCTGACGAAATTTTCTCCTCTACTGATCGGGAGGCTAACCTAAATCCAAACCAAGAGAAAAAGGTCTCGCCTACCCCCTCTGAAACCGCTTCTGCAGGTGCAACCACACTGAGCCGACTATTGGAGGCAAAAAAGAAGGCACGCTAACGCCGTGTCTACTCCTTGTAGCACGGGCGGGACGCCCGTGCAGAGCGTGGCTTGGGCATCCCTGCCCATCAAGCGTAGCACAGGCATTCCTGCCTGTGAACCCCTCTTCGCACAGACACGAATGTCTGTGCCACAACCGTAGCGCGGGCGTCCCGCCCGTGTGGTAATATGGCTCTCTATGGCGACGATGCAAATCCTCTTTGCGGGCGACATTATCTTCGGGAAGGCGGTCTCGCAGATTGCGAAGGCGCGTGGGATGGCGTATCTGTTCCAGCAGGTGGCGCCGATTCTGCGCTCTGCCGACTGGGTGGTAGCGAATATGGAGGGGTGCATCAGCGAGCGGGGCACTCCGATGGAGAAGGAGTATCGGTTCCGTGCGCCCCCTCTGCTTGCAGAGTTCCTTCGCTGGGCGGGCATCCCGATGGTCAGCCTCGCCAACAATCATGCGATGGACTACGGCGCGGTAGCCCTACTGGATACGCTGTTCCATCTTCAGAGGGCGGGGGTTTACTGGGCAGGTGCTGGCATCCATCGCGCCCATGCGAGTGCGCCCGTACTACTGGAGCGCGAGGGGTTGAAAGTTGCCCTCGTGTGTTTCACAGCGGTGGTGCCCAAAGGCTTCCCCGCAGGCGCAAGCACTCCCGGCGTCGCCACCCTTGACGATGTCATCCCGACCCTGAAGCGAGTACGAGAGCGGGTAGACAGGGTCATCGTGGTGCCCCACTGGGGCGAAGAGGGCACCCATCGCCCCAGTGCCAAGCAGAGGCGCATCGCACGCCTCCTGAGCCAGTTAGGAGTCGACCTGGTGGTAGGGCATCATCCCCATGTAGTGCAGGGTTATGAGCGCATCGGCACGACCCAAATTGTCTACAGCGTCGGCAACTTTGTGCATGCCCAGCGCTCTGTGTCTGCACGGCGCGCCGTTCTGATACGCGCCACGATAGCGCGCGACTCTCCTATACAACTAAAGGCGGTTCCGCTTTGGCTGGAAGGTGGACGTCCCACCCTCTCAGGCGAACCCCACACCTCTGCGCTTGCCCAGCTATTGCACCCCCTCCCCCTTGCACAGGTCTCATAAGCAACGCCCACCCCCCCCATTCCCCACTGCCCCTGCGCGTCATTCTGAGCGGAGCGAAGAATCTCAGCCCTCAACCCCAGCCCCTTCACTACGCTTAGGGTGACGAAGGAACAAGACGCCCGTGCCCTGAAGCCCAATTTTCCGAACACCGTTCCCCAATTGGAAAATCCATGAAGTTTTGTGGTATAATGGATTGTTCCCTTCCGAGGGAAAAGGAGATCCCATGATGAGACCCCTATTGTCTCTGATGATGGCTGTTGCGTTTGCGACAGCCGCTGTTTGTGCAGTTGGAGCGGATGACCGTATCGAGGTGTTGAGTGCCGATGGTCAGCGTCAACTCTTGCCGCGACCGGAAGGGCTTAACTACGGCATTCCCCACGACCCAAGATATCAGGGAGCCTCTCCTGGACTCGTGTTTCCCCAGGTCATCTCGACCTATAACTTCCCCGCTATACCGCCTTTGCGCGAGCCTTTCCCAACAAAGGAAGTGCCCACTAAGCATGAGGTGCATAGGGACCTGGTGCCGGGCGATTCCACGGCAGACCAGGTGTTCATGCTGGGAATTAGTGACTTCGCCCCGCAAGCCGTCGATGTGTTTCGAAACTTCGATGCGATAGGACCCAACGACCTCACCCCACCTGACACCCAAGTTGCTGTGGGAGCGAACCATGTGGTAGTGGCAACGAATGACGATTTCGCGTTCTACGACAAGCATGGAAACCAGACTTACCGAGTCGATGTGCAGACCTTCTTGAACACGACGGACTTCATGTTCGACCCGCGAACCGTTTACGACTATTGGAACGGTCGCTTCTTAATCTTGTATCTGCGTGCGCGGGGTAATCCGATAGGCTCGCAAGGTTCGTGGTGGACTCTGATGATATCGGACGATTCGAACCCGAACGGCAACTGGACTATCTACAACTTCAACGCGCGCCTGGACGGAAGTATCGACCGAAACCAGTGGGTGGACTTTCCCCATTTGGGCTTCGACAACGAGGCGGTCTACCTTTCGGGCAACATGTATAATGTGAACGGTGGGTTCCGCTATGCGAAAGTGCGCATCCTTTGGAAAGACGAGATTTACGCGGGCGCATCCGCTCGATGGTATGACTTTTGGGACCTACCAGCTACAGTGGCGCCTGCTCAAGGGTACCGCGTCGTTACCAACCCGCGAATCCACTATTGGGCGCACATTCCCTCGGGTGGGGGGAACACGGTGCGGGTCTACCGTATCGAGAATCCCACCGCTTGGCATAGGGGAACAGGTACCCCGAACCTCGTCAACCAAGCGGATATTGGTGTAGGAGCCTTTTCACCCCCACCCAACGCCCGAGAGCCGGGTCGGGGTCGTGTGCTTTGGACGGTAGACAACCGGATTACCGACAAGTCGCGCCTCAACTACCCTTACCTGTACACCTCCCACCATGTGGGGGTCTCCAGCGGTCAGGCGGTAGGTTCTAAATATTATCGCCTTGATGTCAGCAACAACACTGCCCCGCGCGATGGACTCCTCTGGTTTGGCTCCGGCTTCGATGGCTTCTTCCCCACCTTAGAAGCGACTCGTGAAGAAGACATGGTACTGGGGCTGAACATCTCTAATGGCGATACCAGCTCCCCTTACTATGTCACCTTTGCCGTCTATGAGTGGCGTGAGGGTGAGGGTATCACGGGGGGTACAGGACTGCGGTTCGGCAGTGGTGTGGCAGGTGGTAGTAGTGCAAACCGTTGGGGAGACTACTCTGCATCCCATCTTGACCCGTGCGACTATAAAACTGTTTGGTTGGCAGGTCAGCATGCGCTCCCCTCCTCATGGATGACCTCTGCAAGCGAGGTCACTGTGCGAAAAGTCCGCACCAATCTCGCCTGCGACTATGTGGCAGGCAAGCGTGGGCAAACGGTCGAACTGCGTGCCACCCTCACGCGCGCAGACAACGGCAACCCCATCGCCTCCCGAACTATCATCTTCTCGGTAGACGGGAACTTTGTCGGTTCTGCGACTACGGACGCCTCAGGGATTGCACGAAGAAACTACACTATTCCCGCTGGTATGGCTTTCGGCAACCATACGGTCACCGTGGAGTTTAACTACTGCCCATCGGATGCGGATTACGGTTGGAGCCGAAGCCAGTGCACGCTCCGCGTGCTGTTGGAAGTAGGCGATGCGGGCGACCTGCCTGAAACTTCCCAGTCCACGCCCAGTGGTGCGCTGACGGTCATCGATGGCACCATCGACGACAACGATGTCGACATGTTTGCCATCTTTCTGTCGAACCCAGCCACATTCTCTGCCACTACAGTGGGAACAGGAACGGGTTTCGACACCCAGCTCTGGCTGTTCGGACCTGATGGCAAAGGGGTTGTCTTCAACGATGATTCCTCTGGAACCCTCTCTACTATCGACAACTCGTCAGGTTGTTTGACGGGGCGACCTGCTGGGGTCTACTACATCGCCATTAGCCGATATAATCGCGACGCCCTTGGGTGTGGTGGAGGGCTTATCTGGAACAACTCGCCTTTAAACACCGTGCGCTGCCCTGATGGACCCGAACGAACCTCTCGTATCAATGGCTGGACGGGTTCTACCTCTGCTGGAGGTGTCTACACGATTCTTCTCACAAATGCTCAGGGCGCTACTCGTGGCAACCCTGCCGACTGCTGTGTGGCGCATAATGGCGATGTAGATGGCAACGGTTGTGTGGATGACGCCGACCTGCTTGCGGTGCTGTTCGCCTTCGGTCAGTCGGGCAGTAATCTGGGTCTTGTCGATATCAACTGTGACGGCACTGTTGATGACGCTGACCTGCTTCTGGTGCTATTCAACTTCGGAAGCGGGTGTTAGCACTTGCTCTCAGCCCCTCCCTTGCCGAATCGCTTACTGCACGACACTTTTTGAGGGAGAATCGAAAAGGAGCGCACACGGGGGTGCGCCCCTACTCAACCGTCCTGCCTGTAGGGGCAGACCCCCGTGTCTGCCCTGCCCAACAGAAGCCGACTCAGGCACAAGTACGAAAAACTGTCGTGCAGTAAGTGCCGAATCGAGGGAGGGGCAACCCCTTCAGGGCGCCTTCATCCACTCTTCTACGGCAGTAAACACTCCTCTAAAGTAGAACGCGATGAATCCCAGAAATGCGACCACACTACTCCCCACAAGGAGTAGGAGCGCAATCAGCCCGAATCCCTTCGGTATCCGACGCAGTTCCTCCGCTCCCTGCGCCTGATACATGCCTGTCAGCCGATGGAGCGCTTCCACGAGGTTCCCTTCGCGTATCCCCTGAGAGACGAGCGACACCTCGTGAGGGGCAAATAGGTAAGACCGTGAAAGTGCCGTGTCAAGATGGTGCCCACTCTCCAGACTGATGGACTGGAGAGCTGTCGCAAGGGCATAGTTGGGCACCGCGTTGGAAGCCAGTTCCCACGCAGTGACAGGAGAGACCCCTGCAGAGGAGAGGCGTGTGAGATGGTGCAGAAAAAGTTGGAGCGACTGCATCCGTACCCATCCCCCAAAGCTCATGAGGAAGGGTGCGTTCAATTGCCATCGTGCCCTCACAAGTTCTGTTCGTCCGAGCCACCGATACAAGAGCCACATCCCTATAAAAAGCCCCATTATCGGCAGACCTACCCGTGAAAAGGCGATACCCCATCCTTTGAGAATAAGCGAGAACGACTCGCCGAAAGTTTGCTCGGTTCCTTTGAAGAGGGGAAGGGCAAGCAATAGTCCATAGCCCGCAGAAACGACCAGCGGAAGTGCAATCGCTGTAAACCCCAGTACTACTTTAGGAAGCCGTTGCCAACGGCTAATGCGGTGCCAGTTCGCGTAGTACTCTATCAGTCGATCTATCGCTTCAGGAAGGTAGCCCCCATATTCGCCCGCTCGGATTGCCCCTACCAGGAATCGGGGGAACAGGTCGGAGAATGTTGCCATAGCGTCGGAAAGCGAAACGCCCTGAGCGGTCATTCCTGCAATTGTAGCACAAGCGTTGACTAATCGCTTTGGGCGCACACGCCCACTGAGCGCGCGAAACGCCTCTGCAAGTGATGTGCCTGAGCCTAAAAAGGCGCGCAGTTGCCACAAAAAACGCATCATCGCATGGGGCGGGAGCTTCGAATGCTCCCACGGATGGGGATGAGACCGTACCCCCTGCCGAGATTCACTCTGAACAGATACACTCGCGGAGGAAACGGGTTCCACCACCACTATGTGCTGAACCAGTAGCCCGCGCTGGCTAAGCAGCTGCTGAGCGGAACGAGGGTCATTTGCCTGAATTATGCCCTCCTGAGGGCGACCAGCCCTATCCAAGGCTCGGTAGCGATAGGTGCGCATCGTAGGGGCGAACCTCCTGCAACTGAATTGCGGGTTGCTGGATTAGGGTTTGAAGGGGAGTGCCATCAGGCAACACGAGTTCGGGCGTCATCTCGTAGAGGGGTATGAGCACGAAGGCGCGCTCGCGCATGCGCGGGTGCGGAATGGTCAGTTCGGGGTTCTCCATAACCACGCTGTCGTAGAGAATGATGTCGATATCTAAGGTGCGGGGGAGCCAGCGTTGTTCTGTTTCAGTTCGACCGAGTTCACGCTCGATGGCTTTTATCGCGTTCAGAAGCGCAAGAGGTGCTAACTCGGTCTCTGCCCAAACACCCAGATTGAGATAGGGGCGCGGGTCGGGCGTCTCTCCCACAGGAGCCGTTTCATACACGCGCGACATCTGCACGGGGTAGACCCCATGGGCAGGCAATCGCGCCAGCCCTGCACGCAGGTTTTCCAGTCGGTCGCCCAAGTTCGAGCCGAGACTCAGGTAAACGCGCGCCACTTCCGTCTCCCCTAACAGAGAGTATACCATTAGAGGGGAGTGGGGAGTGAAGGCATACTTTTCCACAAGAGTTTCACCCCCCTCCTGTAGGTCTGACAGGGGTACATAAGATGGGTTCAGTTTCGGAAGCGAACCCCCTCTTTTCCGCAAGGGTTTCATCCCCCCTCCTGTAGGTTCCCCCCGCTTGCGGGGGGAACCATTCACTTTTTTTTCGGTTCCCCACGTTGACGGGGAACCTTGCTTTCTTCTCGGTTCCCCCCGTTGACGGGAAACCTTGCTTTCTTCTCGGTTCCCCCCGTCAACGGGGGGAACCTTAAGGAGGGGGGAATTGCCTCCCGAAAATCCGAGTGAACCGATAGAAAGTGAACCTGACTCGTGTACCCCTGTCAGATAAGCTATCACTCCTTTAGGTATCATACACTCGAACACGATGAGAGCGGATTTGGTGCGTGTTGGGGCGGTTCTGCTGATAGGAGTTGTGCTTCTAATAGTGGGCTTGCAGTTTCTGCAGGCGCGCTTTGCCGAGCGGGATTACTACTTGCTGAAAGTACGCTTTTCCGATGCGCGCAACATCTCGGAGGGTGCTTCTGTGCTGATGGCGGGCGTGCGGGTGGGCACGGTGCGTCAGGTGACACTGGTAGGCACACCTCCCAAAGCCGAGTTAACCCTCGCTATTCGCGAGGGTGTGCGCATCCCCGAAGGCTCCACCTTTCGCCTTTCTGCTGGCATCCTGCTCCCTTCCGAGTCGCGTGTGGAAATTATCCCACCAGCCCAGTTCACGGGCGCAATCCCCCCAGATAGTATCCTGGAAGGCAAAAGCCCACTGGACTTGGGGAGCGTCGCGAGCCGTTTGACCCCTGAAGTGGAGCGTACTCTTCAGGAACTTCAGCAGACGCTTGCCTCTGCGCGCGCCCTCTTTGAAGACCAAGACCTGCGGAATGCCGTGTCGGAAACTCTGCGTGCGGTGGAGCGAGCCACCCAACGCTCTACACGACTACTAACGCAGTTAGAGGGACTGGTGAGCGAGAACCGTGCGCAAGTTCGCCAACTCCTTGCTTCCGCTGTACAGGCAACCCAAGAACTGAAGCGTACCTTAGAGAGCGCAAACGCGCTTCTCCAGGACCCCCAGCTGAATGAAGACCTACGCGCTACCCTCGCCAGCGCACGCAAAAGCGCCGAGCAAGCCGAGCAGATACTCCAGCAGGCAAACGCATTGGTAAGCGACCCTCAGCTCCAAGAGGACATCAAGACTACTGCTTCAAATGTCCGTGAGCTGAGCGAGAAAGCGAATACGCTTGCCGATAAGGCATCGACTGTGATTGAGAACGCAGAGACCCTCACTCGGAACCTCAACTCTGCCATAGAAGAAGGGAAACCTATTATAGAGCAGGCAAAGGGCACCTTCGAACGGCTGAACTCTGCCTTTGACCGCCTTGTAACGGTGCGGACGCTCGGCATCACCGACGCAACCTATCGACTTGAGATGAACTACAATAGCGATTTAGAGCGCTACCGCACCGATATTTTCGTTTCGCTTCTTACTCGCGATAATCGCTCCATTCTGCTGGGCGTCTACGATTTTACAGAGAGCAACCGTTTGATTACCCAGCTTGGCACGGAGGTCGCCCCGAACTTGACCGTGCGCTATGGTCTCTATGCATCGAAGCCAGGAATTGGGGTAGACTATAGGCTTAGCGAGCGAGGCTTGCTCTCGCTTGACCTGTTCAACCCGAACGACTGGCAAGGCAGTTTACGATTCAACTGGCGTGTTGCCGAGCGGGTGGGCATTTGGGGCGGACTGGATAGCCCATTTCGCAGGAATCAGCCAGCGTTCGGTGTGCGCATCGAACGCTAAAGTGGCACGGGCATCCTGCCCGTGTGCTTGCTTGGGCGAGACGCCCAAGCCACGAGTGTGGCACGGGCATCCTGCCCATCAGCCAAACCTGTAGCACGGGCGTCCCGCCCGTGTGCTTGCTTGGGCGAGACGCCCAAGCCACTAAAACGAAGGAGGTTTTCTCGTATGGAAGTGATTCTGGTGCGTGATGTTCCGAATCTGGGTAAAGAAGGCGAACGCAAGAAGGTAGCAGGGGGCTACGCCCGCAACTATCTGATACCGCGCGGGCTGGCGGTGCCTGCTACCAAAGGAAATCTGCGTGCTTGGGCAGAGAAACAGCGCGTATTACGCGAGCGCGCTGAGCAACTGCGCCAGAAAGCGCAAGAGATGGCGACCCAACTCAACGGCAAAGGCGTCACTATACAAGGACGCACCGCGCCCAACTCTACAAAACTGTTTGGTGCTATTACCGCTGACGATATTGCGGAAGCAATCCAGCAGCAGTTTGGGTTGAAGGTGGACAAGCGCAAAATCCAACTGCACGACCCTATCAAGTCGGTTGGAACCTATCCTGTGCTTATCCACTGGGAGCCGGGCATCGAAGCAGAGATTACTGTTGAGGTCACGGGTTCGGAGGCGTAAGCATAGCGCTGGGGCGAAGGAGCCTTCTGCCCTTCGGGGTAGCGAATGAAAAGCAGAGCGGTGGTCTGGCTCTTTGTAGGTATCGCATTGGTCTATGCGCTGTTGGTACCCCCCTTTGAAGCCCCAGACGAGCCAGACCACTTAGCTTACATCAACTTTATCGCCGAGAGAGGGCTACTGCCCAACCAGTATGACTCCGACCGAGCCGTTCCGCGCGAGGGGCATCAACCGCCCCTTTACTATGCGCTGGGCGCGTTAATCGTGCGATTCACTCAGCCCGACAATCGGGTGGATGTGAACCCAATCCCCCACCGACCTCCTGACCTCCGCTATCCGCCTGACATTCCGATCTATCGGCATGTGGGACAGCCCATCTTTCCGACCCCTGCCGACCGTGTGGGGTTCTATCTGCTTCGCCTGATGTCGGTGCTTCTTGCCACCCTGAATGTGGCACTCGCAATAAGACTGGTGGGGGTACTATTCGCTCATCCTCATTCTGCCCTCCCCACTCTCAATCCCCCCGAAAAAGAGAGGATACAGTTGGCGTTGGTGTTTCTGCTGGGCATTCCGCAGTTTGCCTTCATCAGCGGAGTTATCAACAACGACAACCTTGCGAACCTGCTGGCGACGGCGGTTTTATTGAGCCTTCTCTGTCTCTTGCGGGGTGAGAATGTTCTGTGGCGATGGGCAGGGGTGGGGATACTGTTAGGGTTAGGGCTACTGGCAAAGAAGACTTTGCTCTTCTTGCTTCCGTTGGTAGGTGTGGTTGCATGGCTCCAGTTGCGTGCGTTTGGTCGCAAGGTTCTGGTAGGACTGTTGATAGCGTTGGGAGCAATCGGGTTAGTCAGCGGGTGGTGGTTCTATCGGAACTGGGTACTTTATGGCGATTGGTCGGGCACAGCGATGGAGGTGCGCACCCTGCCTGAGTTGGTGGACGAGAAACCGCTGTTCTCGCGCTATTTCTTGGCAAGCTTTTGGCGGGTGCTTTTCGGTTCAGCGATAGCGGGCTTTGGCTGGATGAATGTGGTGCTGCCGCGCCCAGTGTACTGGGTGGCGTGGCTTATCTTAGGGGTGAGCCTGTTGGGGTTGATTCGTGCGTGGAAGCGTACGGGAATCCCTCTGCGACTGGCTCTGCTCGCAGTAGGGCTGTGTGTGGCAGGGATTGTGTACTACAACCTCACCTTCACTCAGCCTCAGGGGCGGTTCCTATTTCCTGTGCTTACGTTGCTCTGTGGCTTGCTGGCTTGGGGCATCTCGGCGTGGTGGGACGGACGGGTTCCACGCTGGGTGCTTTTGTTTGCTATCGGGTTGGCTACTGCTTTTCACCTCATCAGTTGGGCTACCCTCTACCTGTTCTACTACCCTGAGCATCGCTACATTTTGCCTGAAGAGGGGTATACTCGGTAGGGATGATGAAAGAGGCAGTGATTGGTGTCGATTTGGGTGGCACAAATGTGCGGGCAGGCGTGATAGACCGCTCGGGGCAGTTAGTGGGCGGGTTTGTGCAGAACCCCTCTTACGCTCAGGATGGGTTCGAACGCACGGTCCAGCAGATTGTGCTGACCATTCGCCAAGCCATCGAGCGTTCGGGAGTTGCCGACTCTCCAATTAGGGCGGTCGGGATGGCAGTGCCAGGACATATCGATGGGGAGGGGGGCATCGTGCGCTGGGCACCTAACTTTGGGCACTATCGGGGCGACCTGTTTGAGGAGTGGCGCGATGTGCCCCTTGCAGAAGCGATTTATGCCCAGCTCAATATCCCGGTGGTGATGGGCAACGATGCGAACCTCGCTGCGCTGGGCGAGTACTATTACGGGGCAGGGAAGGGCACGGCGAAGGGGTTGGTGATGCTCACACTGGGCACGGGAATTGGGGGCGGTGTGGTGCTGACCCGCCACCAGATTCAGGGCAACGCAAACTGGGAAGGAGGCGTTCTGCTGGTCGGAATGAACGGAGGGGCAGGGGAATTGGGGCATGCGATTATCAACTTTGCGGGTCCGCGCTGTGGCTGTGGAGCGCGTGGGTGCGTGGAGGCGTTCGCCCGTCGCGATGCCATCGTTGAACTGGCGCGTGAAAAAGCAAGACGCTCTCCCCAAAGCTGGCTCGCTCAGCACGACCCTGCAACGCTTACCCCCGCTCTCGTGAGCCAAGCATACGAGCATGGCGACCCCATTGCAACCGAAATCTGGGAGGAAATCGGAACCTATCTCGGTATAGCGGTAGCGACCTTCATCAACATTTTCAATCCTGAGGTGGTAGCGATTGGAGGGCAAATTGCCAAAGCAGGGGAACCCCTCTTTCGTGCCCTTCATCGTGCGGTGCGCGATTATGCCATCCCCACTCTACTCGAAGGGTGCCGAATCGTGCCTGCAGAGCGATTAGAAGACGCTGGTATCTTAGGAGGTGCTGTACTCGCATGGCAGAGAGTCGAGTCGAAATAGCAGGGCGATGGCGGATGTACAAGCGCACCGAAACGAAACCCGACGGGCGCAAACTCTACTACTACTCTTTTGAACCTGTCGAATGCCCCCAGCCTCCCAACCCCATTCTCCCACAGGCAGAAGGGGATGTCGAACACTCCTCTCCCTCTGGAAATGAGGTTAGGAGTGAAGGCTTGCGATGAGTCTGGAGATTGCACTTGTTTTGGGCTTGGTGGTGGGGGCGGTGGCGCTGTTTATCAGCAACAAGTTCCCGCCCGATGTGGTGGCGCTGATTATCCTCACGGTGCTGTTGGTGAGTGGGCTACTGCCCCTTGAGCAGGGGCTTCGTGGGTTCAGCAACTCAGCGGTCATTACGATTGCTTGTATGTTCATTCTGAGCGAGGGCTTGAGGCGCACAGGGGTGGTGCAGTCGCTGGTACGCTGGTTAGGGCGTGTTGCTCTACGCAGTCGGGGATTGGCGGTGTTCCTGTTGCTTTGTTGTTCGGCTCTGCTATCGGCGTTCGTGAACAACACTGCAATCGTGGCGCTTCTCATTCCAGTTGCCCTCTCGATGGCGGAAACGGCGCGTTATAGCCCATCCAAAATACTGTTGCCACTCTCGTACGCCTCCATGTTCGGAGGGGTCTGCACGCTCATCGGTACTTCCACGAACCTGTTGGTCAGCGGGGTTGCCCAGCAGAGAGGGATAGAGCCGTTAGGGATGTTCGAGTTCACTCCACTGGGGCTGATTTTCACCACAGTGGGAATGGTCTATCTGATGCTGATAGGGATGCGTTGGCTTCCCGAACGGCGTCCCTACGCCGACCCTGAACATGCCTATCAGATTGGCGACTATATTGCGGAGGTGGTCATCGGTGAGCATGCGCGCTCGGCGGGCGAACTGCTCATGAACGCCGATTTCGTGAAGGAGTTAGGCGTCGGGATTTTGGACATATGGCGAGATGGGGTTCACCTTGCCCCTCTCCCTGACCGTGTCTTGCGAAAAGGAGATGTTCTGCGTGTGCAAAGTGAGAAGAGCAAGCTCCAACGCCTTCAGAGCGATTATGGGCTTATTCCGCTACCCGACAGTGGGGCGCGCCCCCCAACCGATGAGCAGGTATTAGTGGAGTTGGTAGTGCTTCCGGGGGCGTCGGTGATTGGGCACTCGCTGAAGAGTTTTCGCTTCCGCAATCACTATGGTGCCACCGTGCTGGCGATGCGCCATCGCCAGACCACCCTGTTAGAGCAGATTGCCGACACGCCCCTCCAAGCAGGAGATACCCTGCTGGTGAGAGTAGATAAAGCGCGCTTGCCTGAACTGCTGAACTCGCCCGATTTCCTGATTGTTTCCCAAACGGAGCAGGTTGCCCATCACTGGACGAAAGCACTCCTTGCGGGCGGGATTATGGTAGGGGTGATAGTCGTCGCTTCCTTGGGTTGGCAACCGACGGTGATCGCTGCGCTGTGCGGTGCCCTGCTAATGGTGCTGACACGCTGTTTGAAGCCAGAAGAGGCGGTTCAAGCCGTCGATTGGCGCTTGCTGATCATGCTGGGTGGCATGCTGGCACTTGGGAAGGCGATGGAGGAGACGGGTGCGGCGCGCTGGCTCACCCAGCAGGTCTTGCACACCTTTGGGGGGTTGGGTCCGTGGGTGTTGCTCTCGGTGTTCTATCTGCTGACCTCCCTCTTGACCGAAATGATGTCTAACAACGCCACGGCGGTGCTAATGTCAGCATTAGCGATCGAGGTCGCCAGTGCAATGGGAGTGGAGGCGCGTCCTTTTCTGTTTGCCGTTGCGTTCGCCGCATCTGCCAGTTTCATGACCCCTATCGGTTATCAGACGAACACGATGGTGCTGAATGTAGGGCAGTATCAGTTTAGCGACTTTGTGCGTGTCGGCACGCCTCTCAATCTGCTTTATTGGGCGATTGCCAGCCTGCTTATCCCGATTTTCTGGCGGTTTTAGATAGGTGAAGGAGGAGTAGCAAGTTCCCTACAGCCTACCATCCTCCTAAGGTATAATCCCCCTGTCCTATGCAGAAAGAACAGCACTCCAAGATGTGGGGCGGACGGTTCGAGGGCGAGTTAGACCCTGAAGCGTTCGCCTATGCGCACTCCTTGCCTATTGATATTCGCCTGTGGCGTCACGATTTGGAGACCAGCCTCGCCCACGCACGCATGCTGGGCATCACGGGTATTCTCAGTGGACAAGAAGCGAACACGCTTGTGGATGCCCTGCTCGAAATCGGGCAGGAGATTGAAAACGGCACTTGGCTTCCCTCTGCAGAAGCGGAAGATATTCACTCGGCGATAGAGGCACGCCTCTATGAGAAGGTGGGCGCGCTGGCAGGCAAACTGCACACGGGGCGCAGTCGCAACGACCAAGTGGCGACCGATGTGCGCCTGTGGGTGCGCAAGATGGCGATGAGACTGGGAACACACCTTGCCGAACTGTGTTCCACCCTGATGGAACTTGCCGAGCAACACACCGAAACGCTGATGCCGGGGCTTACTCACCAACAGCATGCTCAACCCGTGTCGCTGGGGCACTACCTGATGGCACACTGCTGGGCATTCCTGCGCGATGCGGAACGGCTTGTGCAAGCCATCGAACGCATGAACCTGTGCCCACTCGGTTCAGGGGCACTGTCTGGTACCTCGTTCCCTATAGACCGTGAACTCACCGCAAACGAACTGGGATTCGACATGCCCACTCCCAACAGTATGGACGCTGTGAGCGACCGCGATTTTGCGGTGGAGTTCCTCTTTGTGATGTCCTTAGTGATGGTGCATCTCAGTCGGCTGGCGCAGGAGCTGATTCTGTGGAGCACGCCCGAATACAACTTCATAGAACTGGACGACGCCTACACCACAGGCAGTAGCATGATGCCCCAAAAAAAGAACCCTGATATTGCCGAGTTGATACGAGGGCGTTCCGCACTCGCAATCGGCAACCTAACCGCGCACCTTGCCCTGCTGAAGGGTCTACCCTTGACCTACAACCGCGACCTTCAGGACGATAAGACACTCCTGTTCCAGACGGTGGATATGGTGTTGCCTGCAGTGCGCCTGATGAATGCCATGTTGGAGACCGCCCAGTGGAACACCGAACGGATGCGCCAAGCGCTCATCGGTGATTTCTCCACCGCCACCGAACTGGCAGACTACTTGGTGCGCAAGGGGATGCCGTTCCGCGAGGCACATCACCTCGTAGGGCAGGTAGTGCGGGACTGTATCCAACAGGGGCGAACTTTGGAATCGCTCACGCTCGACATGCTTCGGTCTTACTCACCTCTGTTCGAAGCCGATGCTCTGGAGGTCGTTCAACCTGAATGGGCACTGCGGGCACGCCAGAGTTTGGGGGGCACAGCGCCCGAATCAGTCAAGCAACAGATTGAGATGGCACGCACTGCGCTTACCCTGATTGAACATCGGTTCCACGAACTGCATACGCCGGTGTGAAGCAAATGAGGTCGCAGGTGGTGGAACGGTTCGTGCGCTCGGATGCGTGGCGATTCCGCTGGCTTCCGCTGTTTGTTGCGGTTGCGGGCGTGCTCACTGCCTATTACCTCCAAGAGGTACCCTTCTTTCGTCGGCATGCGCTTCTGATTGCGCTGTTTGTGGGGATGGGCTTCTTCGTGCCTCCTATTCGCCACCGCCTGCTTATCCTGTTCGCCTATGGGCTGAGCCTCTATTTCCTTAGCAAATCGCTGGGCACATGGCTGGACACACCATTCGGGGGGCTGGGCATCGTGGAGCAGGGAGTATGGTTCTTCATCGGTATCTTGTGTGGTATCAGCGCATTTGGTATGGGACAGCGTCATCCCCCTGCGTGGACGGTATCGGTGCTGTTAATCGGGCTATCGCTCTACTTCGCAACCTATACCTACCACGAGTTCACCCAAAGCAACTGGCTTCAAGTGTTGGCAGGGGTGGGGCTTACTTTAGTGGCGTTCGGGCACGCACTGGTGAACTGGGTAGAGGGGGCGCGCCAACAAGAGACATAGGTATACTCTATACGGGATGGGGATTTTAGAATCGCTTTGGGTTGCCTTAGACACCCTCCGCACCCATAAGTTGCGCTCGTTTCTGACGATGCTGGGCGTGATTTTTGGGGTGATGGCGGTGGTGGTGATGGTAGCGATGATAGAGGGGGCGCGCACCAGCGTCGTCCAAGAGTTCGAGAAACTCGGTTCCGACATGATTATCGTAGCGTTCGATCCCAGTGAGCGCATCCGCAAAAACGAACGCGGTGGCACCGTAGAAAGCCTTACCTTGAGAGATTGGGACACCATTCGTAATCTCCCCGAACTCCGAATCGTCACCGCAGAGCGCAGTCTGGGACAGAAGGAGATTGTCTATCAGGGCGAGAAACTGAATGCGAACCTCAACGGGGTAGGGGAGCATTACCTCCAAGTGCGTGCGTTGGAGCTGGAGGCAGGGCGTTTCTTCGAACCCTACGAGTTGGAAAATGGCGAGAAGGTCGCTCTGCTGGGGCACGAGACCGCCCAACGCCTGTTCGGCAAGCAAGACCCAATCGGGCAGGATATTTTGGTGGACGGCACCCAGGTGCGAGTTGTGGGGGTACTGGCAAAGAAGGGACGCATGTTCAGCGAGAATCTGGATGAGGGCGTCTATATTCCCCTGCGAGCCGCGCTTCGTCGATGGGCAGGGGATGAGAATCTCTCGGTCATCCTTGCCCTGCCTAACAATCGCGAGGAGACCAAAGTCGCCCTCGATGCGATTTGGGAAACCCTAATGCGCCTGCACAATAACCAGCCTGTGTTCCGCGTGGATACCCTTGAGAGCATCGTGAGTGCCATCACGCGCGTGATTGCGCTCTTTGGAGTGCTGTTGGGCGGGATTGCAGGGCTGGCTCTGTTGGTGGGAGGCATCGGCATTATGAACATCATGCTGGTCTCCGTTACGGAGCGCACGCGCGAGATTGGCTTGCGCAAGGCGGTGGGCGCGCAGAAGCATAACATTCTCATCCAGTTCCTGATCGAGTCGGCGACGCTTGCCACCATAGGTGGCTTGATCGGGATGGCGTTGGGCTGGGGTGTTGGCGAGGCAATCGAGTGGGCAACGCGCCAATCCGATGCATTTGGGGAGAACGGCTTGAACTTCTATTTCCCTCTGTGGGCGGCGATAGGGGCGTTCCTGTTCTCTGCGTCAGTCGGGATTGTGTTCGGTCTCTATCCTGCGTGGCGCGCCGCGAACCTCGACCCGATTGTCGCCCTAAGGTATGAGTAGAGCTGAAGGGGTACACTTAGGGTATGCATAGGGTACAGGCGATGCGATGGTTCGTGTGGCTGGTGGGTGTAGCGTGGTTGGTGCAGGCACTTATTGCGCAGGAGGAGATTGTCCTTCAACCGGGCGATACAATCCGAGTGATTGTGGAAGAGGATGAGTCGCTCACGCGGGTCTATAAGATAGATAGTCAGGGCAACTTTCAGATGCCTCTGATTGGCACGGTTCAGGCGGGGGGCAAGACGACGCATGCAGTAGCCCAAGAGATAGCCCGACGCTTGGAGGAGGGGCGGTTCCTGCGCGAGCCTACAGTGAGGGTGGAGCTGGTCGAGCGTGCCAAAGCGGTTGTCACCGTCACAGGGGCGGTGCGCAAAGCAGGGGAGTTCGAACTGCGTGCGGGGTGGCGCCTCAGCGATGCACTCCGAGAGGCAGACCCCACCACCGTTGCCGACCTTACTGCCGTTCGACTGGAACGCGTTGACGGCACTACGATGACCCTCAACTATCTGCGCTATGAACGAGAGGGCGATGAGAGTATGAACCCCGTTCTGAAGGCGGGCGATAGAGTGTTTGTGCCCCTCCAGATTGGCGGGCGCACGGTGGTCGTGTTTGGGGCTGTGCGCACCCCTGGCAGTTATCCCTATGACGAGGCAAAGACGCTCATCCAAGCGCTCGGTAAGGCTGGGGGAACGCTTCCCGAAGCGGATATGAGCCAAATCACTATCAAGCGTGTCAACCGTGAGGAACCGCTCGTGGTGAACTTCAATACGCTTCCGGGCGATTTCCAGCTGGAGGCGGGCGACCAGATTACCGTGCCGTTTCGTCGGGTGCGCCAGTTCGTGGTGGTGCGCGGGGCGGTGCGCAATCCGGGTATCGTCAACTACTTCGACGGCATGACCTTGAGCCAAGCGATTGAGGCAGCGGGGGGATTCACCGATAAGGCGATTTTGGAGCGCGTTACCATCCAACGCCCTGGTGCGCGTAAGAAAATCACGGTCAACCTGCTGGAGGTGGCGCAGGGCACTCGCGCCGATGAACCCCTTCAAGCGGGCGACACGGTCGAGGTGCCTGCAATCCAAGAGGCGCGCAGACGCTCCCCTGAGGAGCCGCTACGCGTGCTGTGGCTCATCTTGAGTATCGTCTACTTAGTCACGCGCAATTAGGTTCAGGAAGCGTTCGTACGGCTCGCCCCAAGCATCGGGGTTCTGGGGTTCGTAGGTGCGCAATTCGAACGAATGGCGCACGACCTCACGGATTTCGTATAGCCCTCCTAACAGCCCCATCCCCATCGCCTGTACCAACAGGTTGCCGACCGCTGTTGCCTCCACAGGACCTGCAATCACAGGGCGGGCGGTGGCGTCCGCAGTGGCTTGGCACAGCATACGGTTGTTCGTTCCTCCCCCCACGATATGCACTACGGGAACCTTAAACCCACCGATCGATTCGATGCGCTCGATTACCCAGCGGTACTTGAGTGCAAGGCTCTCTATGACACACCGCACCACCGCACCGGGCGTTTCGGGAAGGGGCTGTTGCGTCTCTTGGCAGAAAGCGCGGATGCGCGCGGGCATATTGCCTGGGGGCAGAAAACGCCAATCATCGGGATCGAGAATAGAACGGAACGGCGGTTCCGCCTCGGCAAGGGCAACTAACTGTTCGTAGGAGTAGGAAGTGCCCTCCTGCTCCCATGTGCGACGCGACTCTTGCAGAAGCCATAGCCCCATCACATTCCTCAGGAAGCGAAAAGTGCCTCCTACACCTCCCTCGTTCGTGAAGTTATGCACCATGCTCGCTTCGCTAATGATGGGTTCGGCAACCTCCACCCCCACAAGCGACCATGTGCCCGAACTGATGTAGACCGCCTTCGGGTCGCTGAGGGGCGTGCCTGCCACAGCGGAGGCGGTGTCGTGGCTCCCAGGAAGCACCACCTGAATCGGGGACGGCGGTTCAAGCCCCTCTATCCGCACAGAGCCGAGAACGGTGCCCGGCGTGCGTATTTCCGAGAACAGGCGCGAGGGAATGCCCAACGCCCCTAAAATCTCCCGAGCCCACTGTTGGCGACGAGGGTCATAACACTGGCTGGTAGTAGCGATAGTGAACTCGTTGACGCGCTCGCCTGTGAGCCAGTAGTGGAACAGGTCGGGCATCATCAAGAGGTGTTCCGCCCATTCCAGCTGAGGGTCAGCACTCTGCACGAGAGAATAGAGCTGGTACAGCGTGTTGATGGGCATGAACTGAATACCGGTGCGTTCATAGAGGGTTTCAGGAGGCACTTGCTGGAAGGCACGCTCCATCATCCCTTCGGTTCGGCGGTCGCGATAGTGTACGGGGTTGGCAATCAGGCGTCCCTGCTTGTCGAGCAGGGCAAAGTCTACCCCCCAAGTATCCACCCCAACCGTCTGAAGAGGCACTGGGGACTGTTGGAAAGCAGTCCGAATGCTGGTCAGGATTTCATCATAGAGGCGCAGGGCATCCCAATAGAGCGTATTGCCCACGCGCACTGGGCGATTGGGGAAGCGGTGAAGTTCCTGCAAAGTGAGTCGCCTACTGTCCAGAATGCCCAGCACAGCGCGTCCGCTTTCAGCTCCTATATCGATCGCAAGCAATCCAAGCCCGCTCGACATCTTGCTCACCTTATACTAAGGTTCCTCAGGGATAGGCGAATCCCTACTGTACCTCGTAAAACTACCGTCTTTATAGGCGAGGAGGGATGGAAAAACCCTCATGGTGAGCGACGATGGCGGGCAAGAAGGAAAAACAGCAAGCAGAAGGTGGCGGGGGCAAGGGAAAAAGCCCTCTGCTGATGATGGTGATTGTGCTGATAGCGGGCATGGCGGGCGGTGTGTTCGCGGGCAAAAACCTGATGGGCGCCAAAGCCCCACCCAAGCCCGAACCGCCTAAGTTGGGCAAACCCTTAGACTTAGGGGAGTTCATCCTCAACATCGGCGAGGAGAGCTACCTCAAGGTGGGGGTCGCTTTGGGTTTGAAAGCGTCCATTCCTGCCGATAAACTCAAAGAGGAGACACCCGCCTTACGCGATGCGGTGCTGATGGCGTTTTCAGGTCGCCCCCGTTCCGAACTTACCTCGTTAGAGGGCAAGCATAAAATCAAGGAACAAATCCGCGAACGCGTGAACGAAGTGTTAGAGCATAAAACCCACGATAAGGAAAGCGTGCTGGAGGTCTATTTCACCACCTTCATCATCCAGTAACAAGACGGCAACGGAATAACTGAGGACATCACGAAAGACCAGTGCGGTTCCTACAATTATTGCGTCGTGTATCCGCAACTGAGTAGGTAAATGCTCAATCACCAACTCATCGAGTGGATAGCAGAGTACATTCGTGGACTCGGCGATGTATTCAAAAACCTTTTGTATCTCTGTATTAATGCGTTTTTGTGCATACAGAAAATGGATTTCAGCTAGCACGATTGTAGGGATGACAATTTGCGCCTCTGCATCAGAGAAAGCTTGCAGCGCTTTTGGCGACAACTGAGGGTCGCCTTCCAGAGGCCAGACCAGCGCATGAGTGTCTGTGATATAGGTCATCCCCTATCGGAATTATCGCCTTCGTCCCACTCCCAGTGAATCTCGGCTTCATGGATTTCTTGCTCTGTCGAGCGAACCTTGCCTTTGAGTATGCCATAGAGGTCACCCAAAGTCCTTGTTGACTGGTTCGTTCGCTTGCGTTCAGAACTCTGGCGTACGCGCGCCTTTAGTGCCTTGACCTGCATTTCCAACGCGCGGATTTGAAGTTCTATCAACGACTGTCTCATTCGGTTTCCCTCATATAAGCATACCCTATTCTACTGTCACGCTCTTAGCGAGGTTGCGGGGTTGGTCAATTTCACACTCGCGCAAGCGTGCGACATGGTAGGCGAACAGCTGAAGCACAGGAATGGAGACCAACGGGGAGAGTTCCGCCATCGGTAGGCGTGGGATGCGCACGGTATAGTCCGCCTCTTGGGGGAGTAGGGTGTCGTCTTCGGTGGTCACGAGGAACACTGTGCCCTGACGCGCCTTGACCTCTTTTAGGTTGCCGAGCAGTTTCTCGCGGGTGCGCTCTTGGGTAGAGACGAACACCGCTATCACACCTGGCTCAATCAGTGCAAGCGGACCGTGCTTCATCTCGCCAGCGGGTGGCTCTTGAGTGGGCACATAGGCTATCTCCTTGATTTTGAGTGCGCCCTCCATCGCCACAAAAGCGTCTACCCCACGCCCTAAGTAGAATGCCAGCGGGGTTTTGTAGAGCGCTTCAGCGATTTTGCGCACCTGCGGTTCGGTCTCCAGACTGCGCGCAATCAGCGAGGGCATCTGCATCAGGCTCTTCACCGCTTCGGTGTAGGTCTGCATCGGCAGGGTTCCATTCACGCTGGAGAGGTAAAGCCCTAATAGAGCCAGCACCGCCACCTGAGTGCTATATGCCTTCGTAGAGGCTACCGAGATTTCGGGTCCCGCCTGAGTGTACAGCACATGGTCGCACTCGCGGGCGATACTGCTTCCGACCACATTCACGATGCCCATCGTGGTGTAGCCTGCCTCTCGGCACAGGCGCAACGCAGCGAGCGTGTCTGCGGTCTCACCCGACTGGCTGATGAAGAGCGCAAGCGTGTTGGGCTGGAGAATCGGGTCGCCATAGCGGAACTCGGACGAGTAGTACACCTCCACGGGGCGACGAAGCCACCGCTCCAGCAAGAACTTGCCGATGAGACCCGCATGGTAGGCTGTGCCACACGCCACGATGAGGATACGGCGGAACTTCTGCCAGTCTTCCAGCTCCAGTTTCAGTTCGGGGAAGGCGATACCGCCGTTTGGCTTGAGCCGACCGCGCAGGGTGTCGCGCACTGCTTCGGGCTGTTCCAGAATCTCCTTTATCATGAAGTGCTCATGCCCGCCCTTTTCCGCTGCTTCGGCAGACCAGGTGATTTCGACGGGTGGACGCTCTACGGGCGAGCCGTCCAGCCTCAGCAGGCGCACGCTATTGCGCGTGATGACTCCCAAGTCGCCATTTTCTAACAGCACCACGCGCCGGGTGTAGGGCAAGAGGGCGGGAATGTCGGATGCGATAAAGTTTTCCCCGTCGCCCAGCCCGATTACCAGAGGCGAGTCGTTGCGGGCGACGACCACACGGTCAGGATATTGAGCGAACATCACCGCAATCGCATAGGAACCGCGCACACCCTGCAGGGCGCGCCGAACCGCTTCTTCGGGACACTCACATAGTGGAAGTTGCTCTTCAATCAGGTGGGCGAGCACCTCGGTGTCGGTTTCGGAGCTGAACTTGTGCCCGCGCGCGCCCAGCTCTTGGCGCAGTTCCAGATAGTTCTCGATAATGCCGTTGTGGACGACAGCGACCGTACCGTTCTCGTCGGTGTGGGGGTGGGCGTTCGGGTCGTTCGGGATGCCGTGAGTTGCCCAGCGCGTATGGGAAACGGCGATTCCTTGTGCCTCCACACCATTCAAAAGTTCGGTCAGTTGCTGAATCTTACCGGCGCGTTTCGTCACCCGAAGCTGGTCGCCTCCCCAGAACGCGACGCCTGCCGAATCGTAGCCCCGATATTCTAACCGCTTGAGCGTATCTAATGCCACCTCAAGGGCGGGGCGAGGTCCAATATAGCCCGTGATTCCGCACATGATGTCTGCCTCTCCGCTAAAGATTATCGGCTTCAGTATAGGATACCCCATCCTATAACCTGTCTCAAACTGACCGTGGGTCACTTACGGACTGGCAGGAGATGGGTTCCTGATCACGAATCACATCCCTTGAGGGAGACTTATGCAGGGTGATATGACAGTCAATATGGGCGAACCGCAACAGACGGTTCCGATAAGTAGTGCCCCGACCGCAACCCAAGCAATTGCGCCCACACAGTGTCCTATCTGTGGGCAGACGAACCCACCTGGGGAGGTCTATTGCGTGGAGTGCGGGTTTTTGTTGAGCAGTGCGGTTCCAGAAGTGGAGGTGCCAGCGGGAGCCTACCCCAAGCTGCGAGATACCACGGGGCGCGAGTTCCTCTTGAAGGCAGGAGAGAACCTCATCGGGCGCGACCCCAGTAGCGATGTGTTGTTGAACGACGGCACTGTCAGCCGACGCCACGCCCGCATCGTTATCGAAGAGAACCATGCCTATATTGAAGACCTCGGTTCCACCAACGGCACGAAACTAAACGGTCAGGCGATTGCACCGGGCGAGCGCGTGCCGTTGCCTGTGCAAGCCGAGCTTCGGTTCGGAGCGGTGATGCTGACGCTGGAACTGCCCGAGGGGTTCGAGACGGTGGTCGTGGCAGAGGAGGTGGCGCCTCCACTGGCATATCTGGTGAACAAGGAAGACCCCAGCCAGCGGTTTCCGCTCTTCACGCGCCCCCTGCGCATAGGGCGACGAGCGGGCAACGACATCGTCATCCCCGACGCCTATGTCTCAGGGCAACATGCAACAATTGAGATTGTGGGTGATGAGGTTCGCATCACCGACTTAGGCTCCACTAACGGCACCTTTCTTGATGACCGCCGTCTCGTGCCGAACCAGCCCACCCCTATCCCGCCTAACGCTACGATTACCCTGGGCAAGTCGCAGTTTGTGATCGAGTGGGCAACTTCTCACGAAGAAACGACCGAGACCGATGCGCAAGCGGGCTTGGCTCCAGAAGCGACGCAGGCAAGCGAGGCGGAAAGCAGTGAGTGAAGCGCGACGCGTTCAGGCACTTTTGGGCATCTTGCTCATTGTGATTGCGCTTATAGCGATTGGGGTTGGCATATGGACGCGCCTGCGCCCCCTACCAGAACCAACGCCTCCACCGCCTCCTGAAACGGTGAAGGTTTTTGTGCCGAGCGTCTCGCCCCAGGGCGAACTGACCTATGAACCACGCGACCTCCACATCAAAGCGAGCCAGAACCCCTATCGCGATGCGTTCCACTACCTGCTTCAACACGCATCGGGGTTTCCTAAAGGCACGCGCTTACTGAGCGCCAAACTTGAGGGCACCACGCTGGTGCTGAACTTCTCGAAAGAGCTGGTGGACAAGTTCGAGGGCGGTTCCGACGAGGAAGCGGGAATTATAAATGCCATCGCCCGTACCGCAGGTAGTTTTCCCGAGATAGAGCGCGTTCGAATCTTAGTAGAGGACAAGCCCGTCGAGAGCATTGGCGGGCATATCGACCTCACCGAACCAATCAGCGTTCTACGCGAACGCTAAGCGCTGGGTAGCTCCTTTCCCACGAGACGACGGTACGCCTCCCGATAGCGCTCAGCGGTCTGCTCCACAATCTCGGGGGGAAGCTCGGGTGCAGGAGGTTGCTTATTCCAGCCGATGGACTCTAAATAGTCCCGCACGAACTGCTTGTCGAAACTGGGTTGCGGTTTGCCAGGCGCATACTGCTCGGCGTCCCAGAAGCGCGAGGAGTCGGGAGTCAACACCTCATCGATGAGCCGAATCTGCCCTTGTGCATCCTGTCCGAATTCGAACTTCGTGTCTGCCAAGATAATCCCGCGTTCCAGAGCGTAAGCACTCGCCTCTTGATAGAGGCGCAGGCTATAGTCGCGCAATCGCTCGGCAACCGTTTTGCCCACTATCTGACTCGCCTGCTCGAACGAGATGTTCTCGTCGTGTCCTGCTTCGGCTTTGGTGGCAGGAGTGAAAATAGGCTCAGGCAAGCGCACCGATTCGGAAAGACCGCCCGGAATAGAGATTTCGTGCAGTTCGACAGGCGCGAGGCTGGTAGGACCGCCCACAGCACAATACTCCTTCCAAAGGGAACCTGCAAGGTAGCCTCGCACAACGCACTCGATGGGGAAGGGACGAGCAGGCTGAACCAGCATGGTGCGCCCTGCCAGCACTTCGCGGTAGCGAGAGGGGTTCTCAATCCCAGCCGAACGGAGCGCCTCCGCAATCGTATCCCATTCCACACTGATGAGATGGTTCGGCATCCGATCGGCAAATCGCTGAAACCAGAACGCGCTCAGCTGGGTCAGCACGCGCCCCTTGTCGGGGATAGGCGTGGGCAACACCACATCGAAGGCGGACAGTCGGTCGGTGGCAACCATCAAGAGCCACTCGCCACAAGAGAAGGTGTCCCGCACCTTGCCCCTCCGATAAAGCGGAAGCGGGAGATGGATTTCCCACAGAACGAAACTCATATACTCAAACTTCGGCTCAGACAAAAGCCCTCCTGCCTGTAGCATATGGTACACTTCTCAAAAGCAGTGCAGCTGCATCTCGACTTGCCTGAGGAAAACACGGTTTCTCAAGGAGGTCATGCCACACGCTGGCGGGACGCTCTTGAACGCCAGTACGCTTCCCGCCTTGTAGAAGAGCCGCGTCTTGCACCGTTGGTATCTTATGTAGGCAACAAAAAAATCCCTCTGCTCCGACTGTATCGCTACAAAGAGGCATTTGCTTTCGCCTTTGTCGAGGAGAGTTTCGAGAGGCTGAATCTCCAGCCTATGGACACCATCTTAGACCCCTTCTGCGGAATGGGTACGACCCCTTTTGTTGCAGGTTTGTTAGGTATTCCCGCGATAGGCGTAGATAAGCTTCCGATTGCTACCTTTGTTGCGAATACCTTGCCTTCATTGCTTAGGCTGGAACCTGGATGTCTATATGAAACTTATTTAGGGCTTTCTGAGCGCGTAGGTTCCGTATCACCTGCCCCAATTGCAGAGGATGTGGCAATCATGCGTGTGGCTTTTCCTGAGGAGAATCTTGTTCGGCTCAGGCAGTGGAAACAAGTAATAGAAACCTTAGAGCCTCCTCTCAAGCATGCTTTTCAGCTCTTTTTATTAGGAGTGCTTGAATTATGCAGTTTCACTGCCAAGGATGGTCAATTTCTGCGCCTTAATCGGCATAAACAAACTCATTACCCAGACGAGGCGCCTCTACAAAAAGTCGGGGAGGCTGAGCGCGACCTGCAGATGGTTCGCAAGCTAGGGTGGCATCGTACCTTCCGAACGCCTCACATTATTGAAGGAGATGCGCGGGCACTTCCAGAGTTAGTTAGTTCCGCGCGCCCTTCTGCAATTATCACCTCACCTCCTTATGCTAACCGCTATGATTACACGCGTACCTACTCTCTCGAGCTCTGTTTCTATTTCGTGAAGAACTTTGAGGAACTAAAAGAACTGCGTTTCAGTATTCTCCGCTCACACATAGAGGCAAAGGTAGAAGTGCATGAATCGATTTCTCATCCAGCTGCTCGAGAGGTGGTTCAACTCCTAAAACAACGCCCTACTTTGAATAATCCGCGCATCCCCGACATGCTAATCGCCTACTTTACAGATATGGAGCAGGTGATCCGCGAATGGGCACGAATCCTGCCTTCTGGAGGTAAGGTGGTGATGGTGGTGGACAATGTGCGTTTCGAGGGCGAAATGGTTCCCGTAGACCTCATTCTCTCCGATGTCGCAGAACGCTATGGGTTCTACGTCGACTCAATAGCGGTGGCTCGCTATAAAGGCAACAGTTCCCAACAGATGGGAAGATATGGTCGGGTGCCTGTGCGCGAAAGCGTCCTCTATTGGACAAAGCAATGAGAAAACAAGATCGATCGAACAGTTCGTGGTTGATTGATCAGATGACCAAAAGTAGTTTCTTTCATCACAAACTCCATGAGTGGCAGCTTGTGGAGATAGCAGAGCGAATTGAAGCGTTGGATGGCGCCCAATACGATTGGGATGACAAGGACAACTTAGGGATTCATCTTGACGCATGGAATCGTGCCATCCATCAGGGAATCAAGCCTGTCACGGTGTTTGCGTATCCTTCGGTGCTTCAAACCGTTCCCTATGCTACAGCGTACTATCGCATGTTGGCGATGGTCTCGCAAAAATCGATGGCAAGGATAGGTTTAGAGATAAAGATATTCGAAGAAGGAAGAAGCATTCCTTCAGAAGAAACCGCCCTTCAAATTGCACGACACTTGAATACAGTGATTTCTCAATTAGTGATTGAGGACAGTTTTTTAGGTCAGCGCGAACTCGACCTTTGGCGGGGCATGGCAGCAGGAACCCAAGCTCAAGGCTCTTGGCAGAATGAGAAAGGACAGCAGGTAGAACGCCTAATCTTTGAGCGCCTTCGCGCTAAGATGCGAAATCTCAACCTTTGTGTTCGAGAGGATACCAATCAGATACTCCTCGTGAATGGATATACAGTGCGATTTGGAGCCGAACCAGATATTGCCATCTATCACAATGAAAATTCCCTCATTAGTGCAGTTGAAATCAAAGGTGGGATTGATCCAGCAGGAGCTTTAGAGCATTGGGTGCTGCTATCAAAAGCCTCCAGCGTCTGAAGCAAAGCAATCCTTCCTGCACTACTATCTTGCTCCTTAGACAGAGTTCGCTCACCAAGGGCGTTGAAAAGGATTTGAAACGAAGCCGCAAGGTGATCGACGGTTGGTTTCTTATCGAGGAGATTATTGAGAACTCAGATAAGGAAGAGGAGTTTCTCAGTAGACTCCACCTCATATAGGGTGCTTGCTTATCAGGTATAATCTTCAGCATCACAGTGCAAGGGAGGTTTCCACAATGCCGTGGTATGTACGAATGGGACAGGTGCCGCCGAAACGGCATATCCAGTTCCGCCGACCTGATGGCGGGCTGTATGCCGAAGAGGTGCTGGGCACTGAGGGATTTTCGGGCATTCAGTCGATTCTGTATCACTACTACCCACCAACGCGTGTGAAGGAGTTCCATATCTGCTACGAGCGCACAATCGAACCTATCGAGGAACCCATTCTTCAGCACCGCCACTTCAAGACGGGCGAGATGCCCCCTTCGGGCGATGCCATCACGGGACGCGTGGAGCTGATGTTCAACAACGATGTCATCTTCTCTGTATGTCGCCCGATTGAGCAAATGGACTATTTCTACAAGAACGCCGATGGCGACGACCTGATTTTCGTCCACGAGGGCAGTGGACGCTTGGAAACCCAGTTCGGGCACTTGCGCTTCGGCGAGGGCGACTATCTGGTTATTCCGCACGGCACTATCTGGCGTCTCGTGTTCGACTCGCTCCCTGCCAAATTAGTGTGGATCGAAGCGATTGGCGGGCAGATTCAGACCCCGAAGCGCTACCGCAACGAGTATGGACAGTTGATGGAGCATTCGCCCTTCTGCGAGCGCGACATCCGCGTGCCTGAAGAGCTGGAGACCCGCACCGACTGGGGCGACTTTGAGGTGCGCATCCACAAGCGCGGGCGCGTCTACGCCTATCACTATGAGCATCACCCGTTCGATGTGGTGGGCTGGGATGGCTATGTCTATCCGTGGGCGTTCAATATCCGCGACTTCGAACCCATCACAGGGCGCATCCATATGCCACCCCCTATCCACCAGACCTTCGAAGGACCCAACTTCGTGGTCTGCTCCTTCTGCCCACGCATGCTGGACTATCACCCTCTGGCAATCCCTGTGCCCTACAACCACAGCAATCTCGACAGCGACGAGGTACTGTACTATGTAAACAAGAAGTTCGGCAGTCGGCGCGGGATCGAAGTCGGCTCCATCACCCTGCACCCGTCGGGCATTCCGCATGGACCTCAGCCCGGCGCAGTGGAGGCGAGCCTTGGTGCTACTCACACGGAAGAGCTGGCGGTGATGATGGACACCTTCCGCCCGCTTCAGGTTACCAAGGCGGCACTGGAGTATGAAGACCCGAACTATCCCTACTCGTGGCTGGGTCAACCCTCCAGTTAGGATTCACGGGCGGTTCTCTTTTGTAAGAGGCTACACAGCCTCGTTTCCACCAACTTGATAAACGATAGGGCGATAGCGTGGAGGCGGTATCGGCTTGCCCTCTGCTTGAGCCGCCTCCAACCATGCTTGCTTCGCCATCAGTACCTCCCGCAGAGCCTCTTCTGGCGTTGCCCCAAACGCAGAACATCCTGGGAGGTCGGGAATATCGGCTATGTAGCCACCGTCCTCCTCGCTATAGAATAGATTGATGTGATAGTCTTTCATGTGTCGTCCTCCTCCACAAGCGCAAGGTTGTAGCGCTCGATAAGGCGCAAAATTTGTCGCACTTGGTAAGGTTTTGCTTCTCCGTCTACATTTTGAAGATTCACCAGCTCGTTCACCTCAGGATGTACAAATATATGGTGGCTTCCTCGCACACGCGATAGACGAAACCCGTAGGCTTCCAACAGCAGAACCACCTCATCAAAACGGATATTTTTAGAGCCAGCGAGAATCTTTTGGAGCACCTTGCGTGCTTTCATCCTCACAAGTGTACCTCGAAGCACTTTCTCAGCACTACGCTCTTGACTTTATTCAGCCTTTCTTGGTAGGGTGAACACCAATCCCAGCACCACGAGCAATAACAGCGCAGCCGAGCTGTAGGGGAGTGCAAGGCTATACTTGAGCGCGCCGTTGCCCCAGATGGGACCAACGATGCGTGCCAAACTTTCTAACGCACCCGCCACGCCCTGCACACGCCCCTGCTCGTGAGGCGATACCGACTGACTCAGAATGCTGGTGTAGGCAGGCAGGGCAAATGAACCCCCTACCGTAGCCAGCATGGCAAGCAGGTAGAACCCTGCCAGTGAGGGCACAAACGCTGCGCCCGTTAGCCCGATAGCATTCAGCACAAGTCCTAACAAAAGCGCGCGCTGTTCCCCCAGTGCACGCACCACACGCCCTACCGCCATCGCCTGTGTTAGCACCCCAACTCCGCCTACCACCGCCAACAGATAGCCAATCTCCACCGGACCCAGCCCGAAGCGGGTCGTCACGAACAGGGGGAAGGTAGTTTGGTAGATTGAGAACCCAATCCACAGCAGGAGGTTCGTCCACAGTAGGTGCCTCAGAAGGGGGCGACGAAAGAGTAGGGGCATTTCGCGCCAAGGCGAAGGACGCTTCTCATGGGTCTGGTGGACCGTCTCTGGAAGCCACCACCATGCAAGAAGCGCAGCGAGCAGGGAGAGCCACACCGCTGTCCACGCAGGCACTTCCAACCCGAACTTCGCCAGCCCACCGCCCAGCCCTGGTCCTAATATGAATCCCAGCCCGAACGCAGCGCCGATTAACCCGAAACTGCGCGCCCGCTCGCTCGGCTCGGTAATGTCCGCAATATAGGCGCGTGCGGTCGTGATGTTCCCCCCTGTGAAACCGTCCAGCAGGCGCGATAGAAAGAGCCATGCCATATTGCCCGCCAGTGCCAGTATCACAAAACTCAGCGCAGAACCCAACAGGCTCAAAATCAACACGGGGCGCCGTCCCCAACGGTCAGACCAGTCGCCCAATATCGGGGAGGCAATCAACTGTGCCACCGAAAACGAGGCGAACAGAAGCCCAATCTCTAATTCCGATGCAGAGAACCGCTTTGCATAGAAGGGGAGCAACGGAATCACAATACCGAAGCCGATGAGGCTCACACAGATGGTCAGGAACACCGCCAGCAAGGCGCGCTTTTTCAGACGAGGGTCTGAATCGGGCGTGATGCGTACCATGCGCATGGCTAAAGGATACCCCCAGACATAGGAACTTACAGAATGCCCACGAAAATATCCGCTATGCTCGATTTCCCTGTGCTTGCCCGCTATTCGCGAAAGCATTTGCGCGCCATAGCGATGCCGATAGGCGGAATCGGCACGGGTTCGCTCTGCTTGGCGGGCGAGGGCGCGCTCACCGATTGGCAACTGATGAACCGACCGCATCGCGGATGGCGTCCCCCGTATGCGCATCTGCTGATGTGGGGTCGCACTGTGAGGGGCAAAGCCTTTCTCCGTGTGTTGGAGGGGACGCTCCGGTGGAACTTAGATGCCGACCACGGCGCGCCCGATACCCTTGCCGGCATACCTCACATGCGTGCTGAGGGCTTCGATGCCGCCTATCCCTATGGGCGCGTTGTCCTACGCGACCCCACGCTCCCGATACGGGTTTCCCTCACAGGGTTCAACCCGCTGATTCCCGGTGCCACAGAGGACAGTAGCCTGCCGTTCGCTCTGCTCGAAATCACGCTCCAGAACCTGACATCTAACCCGATGGACGCCTCCGTCAGTTTTCTGCTCACGAACTTTCTCGGCTCCGATGGGGTACAGACCGACCTTCGTGGAAACATCAGTGAGTTTGCCGAGGTAGAGGGGTGGCAGGGGCTTCTTTTCCGCAAGGAGCCAGCACAACGCGACCCACGCTGGGGCACGATGGCTCTTTTAGCTGAGGGAGGCACTATCACCTCAGCACGACGATGGGCGTTTCGCGACCGCCCTTGGAATGGCGAGCAACTCGGCATTCTCGATACGCTCCTACAGCAAGGAATACTCCCAGATGAGGACCCCACTACCCCGTGCTCACCCAGCGATGAGAGGGGCTGGGATAGCTCCGTCTCAATACGGTTTACCCTGTCCCCACACGGGAGCCATTCGGTGCGATTCCTGCTCTGCTGGCATTTTCCATATCGCAACCTGCGCGAGATGGGCTGGTGGCAGGGTAAGCCCGATGCCGATTCCATCGTGCGCAACTACTATGCCACCCGTTTTGGAGATGCCCTTGAGGTTGCCCAGCATGTAGTACCACGACTGGACGAACTCCATCAGCGTACCCTTGCGTTTGTACGCCAAGTGCTGGAGGCGGACAAACCTGCGGTCTTCAAAGAGTCTGCGCTTAACTGCCTCGCCGTATTAAAGAGCCAGACGGTATTCCGATTGGAAGACGGCACTTTCTATGGGTTCGAGGGGTGCAACGCCACCAATGGCTGTTGCCATGGTTCCTGTACCCATGTATGGAACTACGAGCAAGCGACACTTGTCCTATTCCCTGATTTACACCGCTCGATGCTGGAAAGCCATCTCACCTACGGGCTAACAGAGGACGGCGCGCATCGCTTTCGCCTTGACCTCCCCGTGGGCGACCCCGTGTGGAACCTGAGCGCGGTCGACGGACAGATGGGCATGGTCGTGCGAGTTTATCAACAGTACCAGAAGGATGGCGACCTGAACTGGCTTCAGAAGATGTATCCCAAAGTGAAGCGCATGCTGGAGTTTGCATGGCGCCCAGGAGGCTGGGATGCCGACCAAGATGGCGTTATGGAGGGTATCCAGCATAACACCTACGATGTGGAGTTCGTCGGTCCCAATCCGATGTGCCAGAGCTGGTATATGGCAGGTCTGCGCGCAGGGGAGCAGATAGCGCGGCTTGTTGGCGACGCGCCGTTTGCGCAAAAATGCCGACAGCTCTTTGAGCAAGGAAGCGCGTGGACAGACCAACGCCTCTTCAACGGGGAGTACTACATCCAGCAGGTGCGCCCACCTACCGAACAACCTCACCCGAATGTCACCGCGTGGCGTCCCTATCCTGTGCCTCCCCCATTCCAGATGGGAGAGGGATGCCTGATTGATCAACTCATCGGACAGTATAAAGCAAACCGTGCAGGTTTGGGCGACCTGTTCCAGCAGGAGCATATCGTGCGGGCACTCCGCTCTCTCTACCACTACAACTTTCGCAAGCATTTCCATCATCATTACAACAACATGCGCACCTATGCTACGGCGGATGAATCGGGCGTGGTGCTTTGCACCTTTCCTAAGGGTTCACGCCCCGACCAGCCGTTCCCCTACTGGACAGAGTGCTGGACAGGGCTGGAATATGCCTTTGCGCGCCTCTTGCTGGACTATGGCTTTCCCCAAGAGGCGGAAGAGGTGGTTCAGGCAGTACGCCAGCGACACGACGGAGCCAAGCGCAACCCCTTCAACGAGCCAGAATGTGGAAGCCACTACGCCCGTTGCATGTCCGCATGGTCGCTGGTGATGGGAGAGAGGGCAGAGTAGAGTTTAGGATACTCTTCGGGGTTCACCTTATTGCCATGAGTATCGGTACAGTAGAAGCTCAGGAGGGTGCGTCCTGCCCACTGACCCAGCCGTGCGCTGTGAATGTTCAGCCCTAAGCGTGAAAGGGCATAGGAGGCACGGTAAAGCGCGCCTGCATCTGGGGGGGTCTGCATGTCGATCACGGTGTAGGTTTCCGACGCATCATCGTGGATTTGGAGCTGGTTCACCTGCAGGGGCGCATCGGGGTCTTTCTGGTGCTCGCGCAGGAAATCCGCTACCGACTGCTCGCCCAGTAGCACCTTGCGCAAAGCCTTCTCCAACACCCCACACTGATTGATAGAGAGGGGACGCTGGCGCGCCGTAAGCCACAAGGTGTCCAACGCCACGCGAGGCGCATCCTCACGGGTCAACACCCGTGCAGAGCTGACCTCGACATCTAATGCATACAATACGCCCGCAATCTTGCTCAGCAACCCGGGCTGAGGGTCGTCGAAGGTGCAGAGGGTTAGCTCGGTGTAGGGCGATTCGGGCGCGTTGTGAAACTCTATCACGGGTCCCTCACCAGAGCGCACTCGCTGGATGTAGTGGATATGGAGGCTCACCTGGTCGGGTGGAGTGTTCAGCAGGTAGCCTGAAGGCATTTGTTGAATGTGCTGGTCTACCTGTTCTTCGGGGATGGGGTGTTTGGCGAGGGCGCGCATTAGCCGTTTGCGCAGTTGCCCCACAGCGATGGTCTCGGTTGGCATGCCCTCTTCTAAGGCGCGAACGCTTTTGCGATAGAGTTCCTGCAGGAAGCTGGCTTGCGCAGGTGTCCAGATGCGCTCGCCCACTGCCTGAGTGTCGGCACAGGTGAGCAGGTAAAGCATGTGGAGTCGGTCGAGGTTATCCACGATTCGGGTGAATTCCCGTATTGTTTCGGGCAGGTGAAGGTCGCGCTGGCGAGCGGTCTGCGCCATCAACAGGTGATTCCGCACCAAGAAGACGACATCTTCGCGCGCCTCCTCATCCCATCCCAGCGCTGGAATAAGCGCGTCGGCAATCTCGGCTCCCACCTCGGCATGCGGACGCTGAGGGTCGCCCTTGCCTGCGTCGTGCAATAGCAACGCCATATAAAGCACCTCAGGGCGCGCTACCTGCTCCATCACATTGCTAAGAGAGGACTGAACGAACCCATCCAAAATGCGAATCGCTTGCAAGGTATGCTCGCCGACTGTATACTCGTGGGTGGGGTCGCCCGCAGGCAAAGTCGTTAACCCCTTCAAAGCAGGTATTGCCCATTCCAGCACGCCCAGTCGCCACATCGGTTCCAACACGCGAGACACTTCGCCTGGGTGCCGAAACAGCTCCTGCAGGCACTCGCCCACGCGCCCTAATGGAGGAGGTTCTGAGGTGCTGATGGTCGCCTCGATGCGCTCTTCAATCGCTTGGCTCAGCCCCAATCGATACTTTTGAGCCAGCAGGAACACCCAAAGGCACCACTCCGCATTTTCACGCTCTAATGCAGGAGCAGGCACAACCTCCAAATGGATACTGTCCAGCCCAACGCCCAACACCAACGGTGAGCGCACCAGACGCTCGATGGCGCGCTCGGTGAGTCGGGCGTGGTCGGCAAGTGCAGAGAAAAGCTCCTTGCGAAATGCAGAAAGGTCATAGCCCAATCGCTCTGCAATCTGCTGTTGCTTAGCAAGGGTCATCTGCTCGCGCGCCTCTCCCGATACCCCATGCAGATAGGCGCGAGTGCGTTGAAGCCATTCTGCAGACTGTTCCATCGCCTCCGCTTCGGTGGGGGTCAGCAGTTTCTCGGCTATCAGGGTGGGGACTGCATTCTCATGCGAGACTCCGAACCGTGCCTGGGTCATCCAGAGGACGGTATGGCGGTCGCGTAGCCCTCCTCGCCCCTCCTTCAGGTTCGGCTCCATGCACAGGATAGCCTCGCCCTGCTTAGACCAGCGTGCGCGAAGTTCCTGATAGAGCTTGAGGATGAAGCCAGTGGGGTCTAAAGTCGCCCAAAACTGCTGGTGAAAGGTCTCGGCAAGGTGAGGATTGCCAGCGATAAACCGCCCATCCAGAAGCCCCGTGCGAGTCTTCTCGTCCAAGAGGGCGCAATCCTCCAACAGCCGATAGGCATAACCGACTTTAAGCTTTGCGTGCGTATAAAACACACTCATGAGCGACTGAAATAGATGCTTCACCATCCGCTCGGTGAACGGGTCTTGATCGACGAGGGGGATGAAGGTGAGGTCGATATCGGAGTAGGGGGCGAGTTCTTGGCGTCCATAACCACCCGTAGCGAGGATAGCAAGGGGCGCAGACTCAGGAGTAGCGTCAGCAAGCGTTGCCCTCTGCGCAGGAGCAAGTGCCGATTCTACCTCGGCTTGAACGGCTTGTGCCATAGCAGACTCATATAGGGCGCGCAGGGTTTGATCGATAAGATCTGCATGGCACTTCTGCCAGGCGCGAATGTCCAACTCCTTTTCAAACAGCCTCTCTAAAAGTGCTTGACGCTGGCGAATCAGGGTCTCGGCGATGGTGTGTGGCGCGCTGGCAACCGACCTTTGCATGAGAAGATTTTACCTGTTTTGATGAGGGTATACTCTCCAGCAGGAGGTTTTGGCAAGTGGAAGGCGTGCGCGAGCAGCTGGAGATGTTCGAAACGGGCGAGTATCCCTCCTATTCTGCCCTTATGGATACCTATGCAGAGCAGTTCGCTCAACTTATCGCCCCTAAAGGCGACACGACCTTCGGATTCTGGATGCAAACACTTGCGGATGTGGCGTTCCTTGACCTCGAACTGCGAGGACTAACAGAGCAATATACCATCGACCCAGTAGACCGCTCTGTCCGCTTCGTTGGAGATGAAGGGCGATTACGCCAGCGCGTCGCCCACCTTGAACGGGTTAGAGGAAAGCCTACCCTCTATTCCGAGTGGGTTGACACCTTTGGCGACACGAATGCCTACGCTTTCCATAACCTCTACCCTTACAAGGGCAAATTCTATCCGCGAATCGTACGAACGCTGATTAATGCATTTCGCTTGGATAAAAACGCCCTCATCTTAGACCCATTCAACGGCTCGGGGACAACCACCCACGAAGCGTCCTTGATGGGTATTCGAAGTGTAGGGATCGATATCACACCAGTCGGCACGATGATTGCCACCCTCAAAAATGAACTGCTGTTCGCTCCTCCTGATAAACTTCAGCTGACCAAAAGTGAGGTAGTAGATATTCTTCAAGCGATTCGCTTAGGCAAATGGGAACATCCTGACCCCATCCTGCATAAGCTAATGCTCCTCCTCTATTTCGATACTGCCGATGCTTTCGAACGCACCTCTCGCTACTCCCGCAAGGGCGAAGAGGGGCTGTTCCTTGAGAAATTCCGCTATGTTGTCGACTGCTTCGAGAAGACACGCACTCTGCAAGAGCAGTATCGATTGGAGTTTCAGCCCGCTGAAATCCTGCAGGGAGATGCGCTTAAACTTCACGAACATCCCGAATTCGCAGGGCGTTTCGACGCGTGTATCACCAGCCCCCCCTACTACTTCTCGATAGACTATGTGGGCAAGGATAGGATTGCCTATGAGTATCTCGGTATCGAAATGCAAGCGATCGAGGCGAAATATCTTGGAATGAAAGGCGATAGCACCGCTTTAGCCTCCATGAACGGTTTACCACGCAAAGTGGCAATGTACTATGAAGACCTTCGGCAATCAATTCAACACATCTATTGGGCACTCAAACCGGGAGGCAAACTGGCAATCGTGGTTGGCGACAGCACAGTGAACGGCAAAAAGATACCCACCACCCTCAAGACCAAAGAGTTCTGTGAAGAGGCAGGCTTTCTCTACGAAGGCATCATTTTCAACCCCTTGCTGGGCGCAAGGAACCGAGCCATACGAGGAGAGAGTGTTATTCTTTGCACAAAACCCAGATAAATACTAACGATAGTATGAGGCTTAGGCGATTGTTGCTCGCTGAAGACCCGACAACGGATGAGGTACGCCAAACACTACGCGGTACCTACAAAAAGCGCGTTCAAGAACTACTGGCGCGCGCAGTTAGCTTGGAGAGCGTTTTCGGTCCTTTCGACGAAATCTTCCATAATCTGACGGTGCCTGCCAACACCCACAGCGAAAATTACGGATTGTATGAGGCTCTCCTCACCATCGAGTCGTACTACCATCATAGTCAGGCAGGAAGGGGTGCGCTCGCAACCGCTTTGCTTAGGAAATTAGGCACTCCGCAGCTTATCGAGGCTGAAACCCCTCTTAGAAAACTTCCTGAAAAGTTAGGGCAGGGTCATGTTGAAATAGTTGAGAACGAAACAACCAAAGTAAAGTTTGATTTAGTTGTAAAGCATGGGGCTCGATTGGTGCTTGGTGAGATAAAGATGAAGGTCTACTCTGGATGTACAGCAGGACGCGTGGAAATGATGAGGAAGTTCAAGAAAGTTGTAGAAGTACTGATAGATTCGCAATATGAACAATTTGTAAATGCACTTTATCAGGCGGGAATACGGGAAATTCTGATGGTAGGGGGCATCCTGTATGATATTGCAGGAAATCCTGCTACCGTGCAAGCGGATAGGGAGTGGTTTTGATATACAGGGCTTGAAGCTGGCTTTCGCGAGATACGCGAATATCTGGACGAAAAGAGGGTAAGCTTCAGCCAACCTCAAAATGAAGGTGGAGTTGCCAGCTATATCCGCTTCGAAACCCAAAGACACTCGATAGAGGTGCATATCTTGTCCGCTTATGGAGAGCAAGCAATCAAGGAACTTTTGGCGAACACTGCGCAAGCAGACATGGAACACCTTAATTGGCTCTTAAGCGAATATCAATATGAAGACCTCTGGCTTGCCCAGATAGTTTCCATAAATGAGCGAGCAAGCCTTCACTTTCGTGCAAGTCAAGGTTTAGAACCGATCAATATTCTGCTCTTTATCCTACGGGACGAAGAAGCCAAGAACATCATCTCTGAGCTTGCACAGGATATGAGTCTTGAGAGGCTCGAGCAGGCGGTAAACCGAGTAAAAAGGGTGATTCAACAGCAGAAGGGAGAGTTGCTCGAGGTGGACTTAAGACTACCCGCCCTATTTTTAGGCTTCAAAGACGAACCTTATGACCTCGACGCGTATTTAGCGGACATTCTCCAGATTCTCAGACCTACTGAAGTGCGACGATTGCTGATGAGTCGCATATCCTGATAGGGTATAATTCCTCTATACGGAGGATGGCGATGAGAAGATATGCGCTTCCGATATTGCTGATTGGCGTTGCAGTCATTCTGTTTACCGCCACAAGCGGGATGCAACTGCATCGAGGGGCGAAGTTTCCCCAGATGACCTTTGTCGACCTCAATGGCAAAGAGGTCAAACTGGGAGGCAAGCAAGAGAAGGTCTACCTCGTAGACTTCTGGGCGACCTGGTGCGGGCCCTGTCGCGCTGCTATTCCCTTCCTGCAGGAACTGCATGAGAAATACAGCGAGAAGGGGCTTGTGGTGGTAGGGATTGCGCTCGATTCTGGCTCCGAGCAGGATGTGCGTGCCTTTGTCGAGAACCAGAAGATGACCTACCGAATCTGCGTGCCCAGGAATCAGGAAGAGGTGAAACAGCGCTACCGTGTGAAAGCCTATCCCACCATGTATATCGTGGACAAGAAGGGAATTGTCCGCTATGTTGAGGAGGGATATCGCGAGGAGCTACAAGAGGAAATCCTACGCCAGATAGGCTATGCGCTTATGGAGTAGCGTTGGGTATACTCTTGGGCACAACTCTAAAGTGAGGGTGACGGAGCCATTCAGAAGGAACTGAGAGTGAATAACCGCATCCGCGCCCGCGAGGTGCGGGTCATTGATGTTGACGGCAAGCAGTTAGGCATTATGAGCCTTCGTCGCGCCCTCAGGATTGCTGAGGAACGCGGACTCGACCTGGTAGAAGTGGCACCAAACGCCAACCCGCCCGTCTGTCGAATCTTGGACTACGGACGCTACCGCTACGAGCAAGAAAAGCTCGCCAAAGAGACCAAGCGGAAGCAGAAGGGAGGCGATGTCAAAACGCTCCGACTGCGACCGAGTATCGGGGAACACGATATCAAGACCAAGATTCGCAACGCCACCGAGTTTCTGGAGAATGGCGATAAGGTAAAATTCGTGGTCATCTTCCGGAGCCGAGAGATAGGGCGTCCTCAGATGGGCGAGAGCCTCCTGAAGCGGGTGGCAGAGAGCCTCGAAGAGTATGGCACGATCGAGAAAGCGCCCACTTTGGAAGGACGCCAGATGGTGATGGTGATGGCACCGCGCAAGAAGCCCGTCAAAGCGGAAGCGCGCCCGAAAACAGAAGGAGGAACGCACCATGCCAAAGATGAAAACCAGCAAAACGGCAGCCAAGCGGTTCAAGCGCACTGCACAGGGCAAATTGATGCACAAGAAAGCCGGGAACAGCCACCTGTTCCTGAGTAAATCGCCCGCACGCAAACGCCGACTCGACTTAGAAGGTGAGCTGTTCAAGGGCGAATATCCCCGAATCAACCGCTTATTGGCTGGCAGATAGATAAGGAGGAATGAACGATGCGTGTCAAAGGTGGAACGGTAACGCGCCGACGCCATAAGAAACTACTCAAGCGTGCGGAAGGCTACTATGGCGCCAAAAGTCGCCTCTTCCGTAAGGCACACGAGCAGGTCATGAAGTCGCTTCAATACGCCTTTCGCGACCGACGCCAGCGCAAGCGCGATTTCCGCCGACTCTGGATTACGCGTATCAGCGCCGCATGCCGAGCGAACGGCATGCGCTATCATGAGTTCATCCACGCCCTCAGTGAGCGGGGGATCGCGCTGAATCGGAAGCAGTTAGCCGAGATGGCGGTTCGCGACCCCGAAGCGTTCACCCTGCTCGTTCAGTCGGTTCGCGGGTAGCATGGAGGGCATACAAGCACTGCTTCAAGAGGCGCAGAAAGCCATCCAAGAGGCGCGCTCCACCGCCGAACTGAACGCGGTGGAGTTGCATTATCTCGGCAAGAAGGGCGCCATCAGTGCCCTTCTGCGCCAAATCGGCACTCTGCCCCCCGAACAGCGCCCAGCATTCGGGCAACAGGTGAACGAAGCGCGCGCTCAAGTCGAACACTGGTTAGCAGAACGGCGCGAGGTGCTCGCCCAGCAGGAGCGCGCCCAGCAAATCGAGCGCGAAGCCCTCGATAGCACCCTGCCAGGTGTGCCCCTGCGCCCTGCACGCCTTCACCCCCTTACCCTCACCGCACGGCGCGTCAAATCAGCACTCATCGGGCTGGGCTTCGAGTTCGTGGAAGGTCCTGAGTTGGAGCGGTTCGAGTACAACTTCGGCGCGCTCAACTACCCCGAAGACCACCCTGCGATGGACGAGCAAAACTCGTTCCATGCAGATAAGGGGTGGCTCCTGCGCACCCAAACCACCGCCATCCAGGGCAGAATCTTCGAGCAGGTTCAGCGAGGCGAACGCCAACTGCCCCTGCGAATCGCCATCATCGGGCGATGCTTCCGCTACGAGAATGTGGACGCCACCCACTCCCACACCTTCCACCAAGTAGACGCCTTCATGGTGGATGAGGGGGTCAGCATGGCGCATCTCAAGGGCACCCTCACCCAGTTCGCCCGCATCATGTTCGGCGAGGACGTGCGCGTGCGCTTCCGCCCCGACTTCTTCCCCTTTGTGGAACCGGGCGTCGATTTCGCCATCTCGTGGAAGGGAGGCTGGCTCGAACTCGGTGGGGCAGGGCTTATCCATCCAAACATTCTGGAGCACTATGGCATCGACTCGGAACGCTACTCAGGGTTCGCCTTCGGGCTGGGCATCGAACGCATTCCTATGCTCCAATATGGCATTGATGACCTGCGCCTGTTCCTTGAGAACGATATGCGATTTTTAGCACAGTTTCCCTTGCTCTAACCGGGGAAAGTAGCACGGGCGTCCCGCTCGTGCCAATAGGGGTATCAAGCCATGAAAGTGCCCGTCGAATGGCTAAAGGATTTTGTGCAGTTTGAACTCAGCGCAACCGAGCTGGCGGAACGGCTCACTATGGCGGGGCTGGAGGTCGAAGAGGTGCTTCCGACCCCGTATGGTGAGGTGCTTTCGATGTATATCACGCCCAATCGGGGCGACTGCCTCAGCGTTTTCGGGATTGCGCGCGAGGTGGTCGCTATCTTCGGCACCGAGTGCGAACCGACCGAGCTGTTCCATCGGCTCAACCAGATGATTCTGCTTCCACCTGTGGTGGAGCCGGGCGAGACCCCTCAGTACGCCAGTGTAGAGATACGCGACCCGGATTTGTGCCCCCGTTATGGCGCACGGGTCATTTTAGATGTTCAGGTTGCGCCTTCGCCTCCTGCAATTCAAAACCGCCTGCTCGCAGCGGGCATGCGTCCCATCTCCAATATCGTGGACGCCACTAACTATGTGCTGTTGGAACTGGGACAGCCCCTGCACGCCTTCGACTTGGATACCCTGAAAGCACGCCAGATTATCGTGCGACGCGCTGTCGAAGGGGAGACCATCACCACCTTAGACGGCAGACACCATACCCTTCACCCCAATATGTTGATGATTTGCGATGCGGAGCGCCCCGTGGCAGTGGCGGGCATTATGGGCGGTGCCGAAACCGAGGTCACCGACACAACGCGCAACATCCTGATGGAATCGGCGCATTTCAACCCCCTCTCGATTCGACGCACCTCACGGGCATTAGACCTGCGCACCGAGTCGTCCTACCGATTTGAGCGGTTCGTAGACCCGAATCTGGTGATTGTGGCGCAGATTCGGGTATGCGAGCTAATCCAGCAGATGACGGGCAAGCCCGCTGTAGGGGGCATTCTGGATGTCTATCCTTTGCCCTACTCCGAGCGTGAGTTGACGGTTCGCCTCGATCGCGCTGAGCAGATGCTGGGCTTCCCAATCGCTCCTGATGAGGCAAAAGGCGTGCTGGAACGGCTCAACTTGCGCCCGAAATCCCAAACCCTACCTGAAAGCCCGTCTCCCTCGTTCTCAGTGCGCGTGCCCCTCTACCGCGCCGACCTGATGCGCGAGATAGACCTGATTGAGGAGTTAGGGCGCATCTTGGGCTACGACCGCATTCCTGAATCACCTCCTCAGGGCACGACCACTCAAGGCAAGGATAGCCCAGAGGGAGAGTTCTCAGAGCGCGTGCGCACCATTTTGCTAAGCGCTGGACTCCAAGAGGTAGTAAGCCATACTTTAGAGCCAGAGAATCCCCTGCAAACAGCGGGCGAAATTTTTTTCTCTCCCATGCACAAACCTATCCCAAGCACTATCCAAGAGAAAAAAATTTCGTTTGAAGGGTTGGGTGAGTGGGTCTATCAGCCCGTTGTGCTGGCGAATCCGATGAGCGAGGAGCTGGCATCGCTTCGCCACTCGCTGATGTCCAGCCTCGTGCGCACCGCCGATCACAATCGTCGTCGGGGTCTACGCGACCTACATCTGTTTGAAATCGGGCGCGTGTTCGCCCGCGACGAACAAGGCGACTATCACGAGTGGCTTCGGGTCGGGCTGTTGATGACGGGCGCACTCACTGCCCCCCACTGGTCTGTCAAGCCAGTCCCTACCGATTTCTACGCGTTCAAGGGTGTAGTGGAGCATTTTCTGCACGAGTTGGGCATCGAACCCCGCTTTATCCCGACCGAAGGGTACGACCATCGCCTCCATCCCGGACGCTCCGCCTATGTGCATGACCCTTCTGACCAACGGCTGGGGGTGATGGGCGAACTGCATCCTACCTTAGCCGAGCAGTATGAGTTTCGCCAGCGTGTGTACCTTGCTGAGTTTGGCTTCACTGCGCTTATGCATGCGAGTGCCCACACGGTTCACTATCGCCCGTTGCCCGTCTTTCCGCCCGTGTTGCGCGATATCGCGATTGTGGTGTCGCAATCGGTGCCGGCGGAGTCGCTCTTCGCCGCTATTCGCGAGGTGGGGGGCGAATGGCTGGAGTCGGTACGCCTGTTTGACCGCTTTACGGGCGCATCCATTCCTGAAGGCTGGCACAGTTTGGCGTTCTCGCTGGTGTTTCGTGCGGACGAGCGCACCTTGACCGATGAGGAGGTCAACGCTCGTGTTGAAGCCATCTTTGATGCACTCAGCGAACGGTTTGGCGCCCAGCCGAGACGGTGAATGAGTGGATTTTGGAGCAGTGGGCACTGGTAAGCCCCCTCGCCTTCGGCTCAGGGTGGCGAAAAGGGGTCATTCCGAGCCGAAGGCGAGGAATCTCAACAAAACACCCCTCTCCCGCTGGGAGAGGGGTGAGGGCTAAAAAACCTACCCCTCCCCAACCCTCCCCGTCAACGGGGAGGGAGCCGAGTCGCTTCTTTCCCACAGCACGAGAGAGGGGGCAGGGGGTGAGGGCTAACACCCGCTTCCGAAGTTGAACAGCACAATCAGCAGGTCGGCGTCGTCCACAACCGCGTCGCAGTTCACATCGGCGGGGGACGCCCCTGTCGAGCCGAACGCAAACAGCACGCTCAGTAGGTCGGCATCGTCCACACAGCCGTTGCCGTCCACATCGCCGTTGGTGGCGATGCACGCAGGCGTGAACCAGAACCCGCCCGTGAGGCTGAACGCGCCTCCTGTGAGCGCATTACTGGCGTCGGGCTGACCGATGGTGCCGCCGAGATTGAAACTGCCGCCTGTGGCGAAGGTGACGCCTCCGCCGTCGATTGTCCACCAGCTGAGGTCATAGCCTCCACCCGATTGGGCGTTCGCTCCCGCCCAGAGCAGGAAGGCGATTGTCAGCATCATCAGTTTTCTCATGGTTATCTCCTCCGTCAGTTTTTCTCTCCCCTCTCCCGAAGCGTCGGGAGAGGGGTCGGGGGTGAGGGTTGTCAGGGCGCGCCGATACGCACGAGACCACCACATGCCTCGATGCGCATCCGCTTGCTAATCGTATACGAACCGCCTGTTGAGCCCACCTTAATGCGTAGGGTTGGAAACTCAACCAAGGCGGTATCTACGAAGGTCGTAATCGCGTTCGCACCTGAAGTAAGGGTGCGGTAGGGTTGAGTGAAAGAACCCAACTGAGTGCCCGTATAGCCAAAGTCCACCCAGATGTCCAGCAAGCGGAAGTTTTCACGCGACCGGCGGGTCTCGCCGATAACCTGAGCGTTGTGTGCCTCGTTGGGCTGACCAATCGGAACCCCAGTAGCAACCCCTTGAAAGTTCACATTCGGGTTCGAGAAGTAGGGAATGCGAGTGCCTGGCGCGTACGCCATCACCGTACGGTACTGCACACCATTATTACCGAAGAAACGCCAGCCGAAACCATACGAACGGAAACCACAACCGCCGTTGTCTCGGTCGTGTCCACAGCCCTGATTGTGCCCAATCTCGTGCGGGAAGGTATAGGTCGTACAGTTCCACTGCACTACGCCGAACGCCCGATCGGGATCACTGCCGTTGCCGCACCAAGCGCGTCCACAGGCGTTCACCATATTATTCACCAGCAAAATCACCTGATCCGCGCGATAGTTGGTGCGGTCAGGGTGAATCCCGTCCAGCACCCCGTCGCTCGGATTGGTCAAATGATCGAGTTGGGTTCTAGAGTCCCCACCTCCTTCATCTGCATACGCCACCTCCAGCCGACGCACCAGACGCGCCCGAAGTGCAATCTGGCTGTTTTGGTAGGCTTCATTACACTGGTCGATAAACAGCTGGATACGAGCATGCATCTGGTTGACCCCGCCGATTGCCTGACGCGCTTGCGTGGTGTAGTACACCGCCACATCCAATACTGCCTGAGGCTGGACACACGCTGCCGTTCCGAAGTCGTCCCCTGCGGGGTCGAAATCGTGCCCACTGAAGTGTTCATGCCACTCAGCATCCTCAGGGGTCATCTCAAAGGGTTCGGGGGTCATATTCTCATGAGTCCCACAAGGAGGTTCCTCGCCCACCCAGATAACCGCATAAAGGTCATTCCCTACATACCGCAGGTCAAAGGTCGCCTCATAAGGAGGTAAGTTCACAAAGAGGGCAAGTGCGTCTTCCTCCAACACCAAGATAAACGAAGTTCCCTCTTCCCCCTCGATGTGTCCAAAGCAGGAGAAGCGGTTTTCGGAGCGAATTTCCATTCGGTCGACGACACCCACAAGTTGGAGTCCGGGCATGAGGTTGAGCAACACTCGGCTTTTAGGCTGAAGGGAGTAGACCTGTTCCCAGTGGATACGCACGGGTTGATATCCGCGTGCGAATTGCAGGGCAGGCGATGAAGGTGGGATATCCACCTTCACCTGTTCAAAAAGGGGTTGGGGGCGCGTGCCTCGGTTGTTTTGGGCGTAGACGGGTATGGAAATGTAGATTGCGCCCAATAGAGTCAGAAGTATCATGAAAAGGATACATCTCACTGTCATCACCTCCTCAGTGCAAGTTGACGACCACGAGCACCATGCCCGTCTCGCCCTTCTTGAGACCCGTCATCGCCTTGCCGAGTATGGCACCGTG
>FWPU01002159.1_pt1 | contig 55859 bp, 50 predicted proteins | sample 2228361 | NCBI WGS metagenome assembly FWPU01 (sample SAMEA103939777, study PRJEB20133) | metagenome | reverse complement strand
CGGTGGAGCTGATCGTGCCGGTGGCGTTGGAAGTGGGGTCGCGCTTCGCCATCCGCGAGGGTGGCCGCACGGTGGGTGCTGGCGTCATCACCAAGATTCTCGAATGATGTTGAACGTTGAACGTTCAACGTGACTGCGTGGAATGTGACTTATGGCTACGGCGAAAAAGGCAAATCGGCTGGTCGTGACGCTGGCTTGCACCGAATGCAAGGAGCGCACTTACACGACCGAGAAGAATCGCAAGAACACCCAGGCTCGCCTGGAACTCAAGAAGTATTGTCCGCGTTGCCGCAAGCATCAGATGCATCGCGAGACGAAGTAGTCGAGTAGTCAGGTGGTCGAGTAGTCGAGTGGGTAGTGACATGAGTTGACCAGGAGACTAACCGACCAACCGGCTTGTGCTTAGGCGTGTAGCTCAATAGGCAGAGCATCGCTCTCCAAAAGCGAGGGTTGCGGGTTCAAGTCCTGCCACGCCTGTATTGCTATAGATCGTTTTTCGGCAAGACACCGTCCTGGTGCGGCTTCATCATCATCACGTGCCGCCTGGGTACGGTGTCTTGAATCGTATGCGACCAGACAAGCTCGCAGGCCGGTCGCCAGTACGTTGCGGAGGAATGTGTGAGCGGCAAAGAGACGTCACCGGAGACACCGAAGGCAGACAATGCGGTTGTTCGTTATTTCAAAGAGACCCGTGCGGAAATCCGCAAGGTTACCTGGCCAACGCGCGAGCAGGCCACCAATCTGACCTTGATCGTGCTGGCGGTGACGGTTGCCATGGCGATTTTCCTGGGAGCGGTAGATCTCATTTTTGCCGAGATCATCAGGCTCCTGGCAAGCTAAGTGTGGCCGATGCAGATATTGGGATGACGGCTGAGTGGCGATGAGCACAGACGACTGGCAGGAACTGGATCCACAAAATACATATCACTCGTCGGCGTACGGCGAACCGTATGGGGCCGGAGATGTCGTGCCGCGCGTGGGCGAACCTGTCGAAGATGTCGCCTCAGACGACGCCGCGATGGCCGAGGCTCCAGATAAACCGCAGTGGTACGTTGTCCATTGCTATTCGGGGTACGAGAACAAAGTCAAGAAAAACCTGGAACACCGCATCGAATCCATGGGGATGACCAATCGGATCCACGAGGTCATCGTACCGACCGAAGAGCAGATCGAGCTACGCGATGGCCAGCGTCGCATCGTCGAACGGCGTATCTACCCCGGGTATGTGCTCGTCCAGATGATCCTGGACGAAGAATCCTGGTATGTCGTGCGCAATACGCCCGGCGTCACCGGTTTCGTGGGCATCGGCAACAAGCCTACTCCCCTGCGGCCGGAAGAGGTCGAGCGCATCATGCGGCGCATGGAGGCCGAAGAGCCGGTCGCCGAAGTCAAGGTCAAAGTCGGCGACAAGGTGCGCATCGTGGAAGGCTCTTTTACCGACTTCCACGGCACCGTGGACGAGGTCTACCCTGATAAGGGCAAAGCCCGGGTACTGGTATCCTTCTTCAATCGGGAAACACCGATCGAAGTAGACCTGTTACAAATCGAAAAGCTATAATCCACGAGGCCCGCGGCGATCAAAGCGGGTTTCTTTGTGGCATAGGAGTCGTTCATGGCGAAAAAGGTTAAGGCAATCGTCAAACTGCAGATCGCCGCTGGCAAAGCCAATCCGGCGCCTCCGGTTGGTCCCGCTCTGGGCCAACACGGCGTCAACATCATGGCCTTCTGCAAGGAGTACAACGCCCGTACAGCGTCCATGGCGGGCACGGTGGTGCCGGTCGAGATCACCATCTACACCGACCAGTCCTTCACGTTCGTGACGAAGACGCCGCCCGCGGCCGAGCTGATCAAACAGGCGGCCGGAGTCCAGAAGGGCTCGGCCAAGCCGAACCAGGCGCCGGTGGGCAAGATCACCCGCAAACAGGTGCGGGATATTGCAGAACTCAAACTGAAGGACCTGAACGCCTACGATGTTGAAACGGCGATGCGCATGATCGAGGGCTCGGCCCGCAGCATGGGCATCACGGTCACCGACTGACGCGGTTGGCGTCAGCAGGTGGGAGGACGCTCCGCCGAGGCGGGGGCAATGTCCGTTATCACCACACCCGACCGATTGTGTCGGGGCAAGGAGCGATGAAGTGGCAAAGCACGGAAAGAAGTATATCGAGGCCGCCAGGCTGGTTGACCGGCTCCAGTATTATGCACCGGCGGCCGCGGTTGATTTGCTGAAAAAGGTCTCATATCCGAAGTTCGACGGCACCGTCGAAGTGCACATCAGATTGGGCGTGGATCCCCGGCACGCAGACCAACAGGTGCGCAGCAGCGTGCTGTTGCCCGCGGGCCTGGGCAAGCAGGTGCGTGTTCTCGTCTTCGCAGAAGGCGATGGGGCCCGACTGGCCGAGCAGGCCGGTGCCGATTATGTCGGCCTCGATGACTTGATCGCGAAGATCCAGGGCGGCTGGCTGGAATTCGACATGGCGATTGCCACGCCCCAGGTGATGGGCAAGGTCGGCCGCTTGGGCCGCATCCTCGGCCCGCGTGGCCTGATGCCGAACCCCAAAGCTGGCACCATCGTGCAGCCGGATGAGCTGCCGCGCGTCATCCGCGAGGCTCGTCAGGGCCGCGTGGAGTTCAAAGTGGACAAGACCGGCAATCTGCACGTGCCGATCGGCAAAGTCAGCTTTACGCCGCAGCAGATGCTGGACAACCTGAGCGCGCTCATGGAAGCCGTACAGCGCGCCAAGCCCAGCGGTGCCAAAGGCCAGTATATCCGGCGCATCACGCTGACCTCCAGCATGGCGCCGGGCATTCGTCTGGACACCAACCAGGCACTTGCTCTGAAGACAGCAGCTGCCTGAACCATCTTACAACCACATCATCGAATCTGCGCCTGAGACAGCAGGTGTCCTCTAGAGGGGGACTTAATCGGGGTGCCGGCCTGCCGAGGCAAAGTGGATCGCATGCTCGCAAGAGCTTCGCGCCTCTGCGCCTGTCTGTCGGCAGCGCAGAGGCGTTTTTTTGTGGTGTGTAACTAGTCAGGCCCCCTATCCCCCTCGCCCCCTTCCCCCGCAAGGCGGGGAAAGGGAGTGTGAAGGGTGGGGACTGGCGGGCGGCAAAGCCGCCCGCCAGTCCCCTTCTCATCTCGCTCCTCCCCTTTCCTGACGCAGGTCAGGAGAGGGGAGGGGACAGGGGGAGGGATGAGGCCGAATAGATACTGTGGTGTTTTCAATCCCGAATCGGAAAGGAGGGAACTCGCTTGGCTATCACTCGTGCGAAGAAAGGCGAGATCATTGACGAATACGTCGAGCGACTGCGCCGCAGCCAGGCCGTCATCATCTCGGAGTATCGCGGTCTGACCGTCAAACAGCTCGAGGCGCTGCGCCGTGAGTTGCGCAGCTGCGACAGCGATCTGATGGTCGCCAAGAACACCCTGGCCGCGCGCGCGCTGACGCAGGTCGGCATGGCCGCGCCGGAAACGCTCCTCTCAGGGCCGATTGCGGTCACGTTCTGCTTCGGCGACCTGGCCGCACCGGCCAGGGCGCTGAACAAATGGGCCCGTGACACCAAAGTCCTGGTCGTGCGGGGAGGCATTATCGGCCAGTCGGCTTTCGACGAGGCAGGCGTACAGGCACTCACCGAGCTGCCGGGCCGCGACCAACTGCGCGCCCAGGTCGTCGGCGCCCTGCAAGCGCCGCTCGCCGGGCTGGTCAACGTGCTGGCCGGACCGTTGCGCGGCTTCCTGAATGTGCTCAACGCCCGCATCGGGCAGCTGGAGCAGGCCGCGTAAATCGAACACCGAACCAACGACCGCTGATGCGATCACGCGTTCGTCGTGTACGGTGTGTTCAAATCGAAAAATCCAAATTAAGTTACTAATTCAGGAGAACTATCCATGACTCAGGAAGAATTGATTGCAGCTATCGAAAAGATGACCGTGCTCGAGCTCTCTCAGCTCGTGAAGGCTCTGGAAGCGAAGTTCGGCGTCAGCGCAGCGGCGCCGATGATGGTGGCGGCCGGCGCGCTGCCGGCGGCCGGCGCGGCGGCCCCGGCGGCCCCGGCCGAGCCCGTGGAAGAACAGACCGAATTCGACGTGATCCTGAAGGAAGTCGGCGAGAAGAAGATCAACGTCATCAAGGTCGTACGCGCTCTGACGAACCTGGGCTTGAAGGAAGCGAAGGACCTGGTGGAAAGCGCCCCGGCGACCGTCCTCACTGCGGTCTCCAAGGAAGTGGCAGCCGACGCAAAAGCCAAGATCGAAGCCGAAGGCGCCAAGGCCGAGATCAAGTAAATGCGGCGAATGCGACCCGACATCACAGCCTGCGGGCCGCATTTGGCATTCCGACATTCACGCAAAAACGGGAGGCACTTGACTCTCTGCAGCAAGTGCCTCCCGTTTTGCTTCGTCCTCCCAAGTGCCCGGCCTGGTCCGTCGCCTGTGACGGAACACATGCCGATTCGTCAGCGCCCGGATATGTGCTAAAATAGAAAGTGCTGTCTGGAGCTGTACGGCGCGAGGTGAGACTTGTGCGCTGCGTAGCATCGTTGGAATCGGCGTCACCCCCATGACGTCCGCCATACGAGATGCGGCCCCGATCGTTCTATGCCCCGAACGAGGAGGCCCATTCGTATGTCCCGCGCGCTACGCGCGCCATCCGCAAAGATCGCCATACAGCCCCAAACGGCAGATCGCTACGAGTATACTCCGGGACATAGCGACGCGTCGAGACTATTTCGGTCGGGAATCGGACAGATTTTATGCCCGTCGCGACAATCACGTATGAGTCGGTCAAACAGCTGCTGCGCGCCCTGGCGCGCGGCGAGCACGTGCTCGGGCCATTTCCGGCCCTCCTGCTGCCTTGTGGCGTGCATACATCGGCCGAACGCACCCGGCACATACGCCACTACCTGACCACGCTGGCCGAGACCCGACTGAGAGAATTGCGGGCCCGCAGCGCCGGCCAATCCCAGGCTGTCTCTGCGCCGCCGGCTGATCCGGCCGGCGAAACCAGCATCGAGGCGGCGCTCGCTGGCGATTTCTCCCGGGCCGACACCGGTCTGGAGGCCTGGAGCGCCCTCTATCATCGTTATCTTTGCGATGCGGACCTGCCGGTGGAGGCGCTGGCCGCGGCGGCACATGTCAGCGAACGTCATTTCCGCCGCCGCGTTGAGGCCGGCATTGCGCTGCTGGCCGATCAGTTGCAGGAGGCGGAACTGGCGGCCCGTGGCCGTCAGCGCCGTCTGCACCTCGACCGCTATCTGACGTCGCCCGACTATCTCCATCTCGTCGGCATCCAAAAACAGGTTGCCGCGGTCAGCGCGCTGCTCACCGACCCGGCCGGCCCGACCATCGTTGCCCTTGAAGGCCTGGGCGGCATCGGCAAGACGACGTTGGCGCAGGCCGTGGCGCTTCAACTGGCCGAGCGCGGACCGTTCGCCGCCATTTTGTGGGTGAGCGCACAGCAGCATCGTTTTCTCTTCAGCACGGGCACGATCGAGGCATCGGTCGAACCTGCGCTCACCTTTCCGGAGCTTCTGCTGCAACTGAGCCGCCAGATAGACGATGAGACGTTGCTGACGGTCGGCCCGGACGAACGTGAGCAAGCGCTTCAGGCGCGCTTGCACGAGATGCCGTATCTGATCATCGTGGACAACCTGGAGACGATGGCCGACCACCGCGCCCTGGTGTCGCGGCTGTATCGTATGCTCGGGCTCAGCCGCGCGCTGCTCACGAGCCGTCAGTCGCTGAGCGAATACGGGTTCGTCCAGACTTTCCCTGTGCCGCCTCTTTCGCTTGAGGACAGCCTGATGCTGGTGCGCAACGAGCTGGCACGGGTGCAGCGCCATGTTGCACCGACCGACGACGAGCTGAGCGCGTTGTGCGAGCTGGCCGGCGGTTTGCCCCTGGCGCTCAAGCTGATCGCCGGCCTGCTCAATCGCGGGGTGCCGCTCGGCCAGATCCGCGCCGACCTGCAGCGCGCCAGCGGCGCCGCGTACGCGCTTTACACCTACATTTATCGTCGCACCTGGCTCTTGCTGCCCGAAACCGCGCGCCAGCTGTTGATCGAGATGCTTCTCGTGGCGCCCGATGGCGAGGATCTGGACTGGCTCATGGCCGCCAGCAACCTTGCGCCAGACGTGCTGCGCGAGGCGCTGTGCCGGTTGCTGGACCACTGTCTGGTGCAGCTCAGCGGCTCGCTGGCACATCCCTACTATCGGCTTCATCCGCTGACGGCGCTCTTCCTGCGCAGCGATATCGTGAGCGGATGGGAAGAAGCCCGGCCCTGAAGATGACCCCGCCATCGGTCGCCGATCTGACATGGACTCAGGAGCAAGCGCGCTGGCGCGACTATCACGCGCGCCACGTCGAAGCGCGCCTGGCCTGGGTCGAGAGCCGCATCGGCCGCGAGTTGGCCGCGCTGGCCGAGCATTGTGCCAGCTTGCTGGCTTTGCTCGATCAGGCGCGCGGCGCATCCTGGTTGCACGACCGGCTGATCAATCTGATCCTGGCGCTTGATCCATGGCCGATTCGCTGGGGCTACGGCCCGGCCTGGGAGGCTCTACTCCGTTTTGGCAGCGAAGCGGCCGCGAGGATGGGCGACGAGCGTCGGCATCTCAGGCTACTCCACGCGCTTGCCAATTGCTACTTTGCCTCCGGCCGGGCCGATCTGGCGCGACGGACGGCCCAGCGCACATTGGAGGCAGCCCTGCGCATCGGATTGCTCGACATCGTCGTCGGGGCGCTCGACCTGGTCGTCTTTGTCGCCCTGCGCCAGGGCGAGACGGCTGCGGCCCAACGGCTGTTGGCGCAAGTGGCCGGCCAGCTGAGTGATGCTGATTGGACGCACCTGCCCGACATGGCGCGACTGTGTTTCAGCTATGCCCGTATCCTGCGCCGCATCGGGCAACTGGAAGATGCTCTGGCCTGGGCCGATCGGGCCGTGCGCCTGGTGGAGCACGCGCTGGCGAATGCGGCCACAGGTTCGGAGACATCCCTGCTCGCAGATGCCTGCAATGTGCGCGGGGTGATGTACTGGGCCACAGCGCGCTACGAGCAGGCCAGGCGCGACCTGGAGCGGGCACTCGCCGGGTATGCTCGAAGCGATGATCGCCTGGGCGTCAGTCGCGTGCGCGGCACCCTGGGCCTGGTCTATTGGAGTCAGGGAAACCTGGAGCCAGCCGAAGCGATCTTCCTCGAAGCCATGCGTCAGGCCGAGGAACAGAACAACAAGTGGGGGCAGGCCGTCACCATCGGCAATCTCGGCCTGGTCGAACTGTGCCGCGGCCGCCTGCGGCAGGCCATGGCCCGGTTCGTGCGTCAGATAAGCCTGGCCGAAAAGATCGGTGATCAGCATGAGGCGATGCGCGGCCTGGGCAATCGCGGCATCGCGCGCCTGCACCGCGGCGATCTGAGCGGTGCCATGGCCGACCTGAAGATCGAGCAGGAATTCGGCGAGAGGAGCGGCCAGCCCGAAGGCCTGATCTGCAACTATGTGACCCAGGTGCGTTGCCTTGCCGCGTTGCGGCAGGCCGCCGAGGCGCGTGCTCTGGCCGAGCGCACCCTCGCACAAGCCCGCGAGATCGGCTCGCGCGCCCTGATCATCATGGCGTTGCGTTGTCTGGCCGAGCAGATGGATGGCCGCGAGGCGCGCACGGCCCTCGCCGAAGCGCTCTATCTGGCCCAACAGACCGGCCGCCGCCTGGACGAAGCGGCCTGCCTGCTGGCGCTGGCCTCGCTGACCGTGGGGCAAGAGCAAAGGCTGACGTGGTATGCGGGCACGCAAATTCTCAAGGAGATCGGCGCGGCCGCCTGGTTGCGGGGCTGCTCGCCCCAAAAACCGCCGCGCATTGTCCTCATTGCCTGATGCTTCAGGCCACGAAGACGAAGATCAGATCGTTCACGTTCGTGTTCGTCGGCCCGGTCACCACTAGGTCGCCCAGCGCGGCCAGGTAGTGGTAGCTGTCGTTGTCGGCCAGCGCGGCGCGCGCGTCCAGGCCCAGGCTGCGGCCGCGGGCCAGTGACGTCGGCGTCGCCAGACCGCCCGCCGCATCGGTCGGGCCGTCGGTGCCGTCGGTGCCCAGGCTGACGATCGCGACCTGGCGTTCTGGAGGCAGTGCATAGCCGTCCAGCGCGATGGCTGCGGCCAGCGCCAGTTCCTGATTCCGGCCACCCTTCCCCTGGCCACGAATGGTCACCGTCGTCTCGCCGCCCAGGACCAGACATGCGGGCGGCTTGAAATCGGACTGCCCGGTAGCTACCCCCTGTGCCAATCCGGCGATCACCCGGCCCACCTCGCGCGCTTCGCCCTGTACAAAGGTTGTCAGCAATGTGCTGTGAAAGCCCAGGCGCCGGGCAGCGGCGACCGCTGCCCGGCCGGCACTGGCATTGTCGCCGACGACGATATTGACCACGCGGTCGAACAGCGGATCGCCCGGCTTCGGCGTCTCCTCCAGGTCGCCGGCCGCGCCGGCCAGCAGATAGCGGCGCACGCTCGCCGGCACCTGTTCGAGCAGGTCGTAGCGTTGCAGGATGGCAATGGCGTCGGCAAAGGTTGTGGGATCGGGCACAGTGGGGCCCGAAGCGATGGCGTCGAGTGGCGTCCCGACGACGTCGGAGAGGATCAACGTGATGACGCGGGCCGGCGCGGCCAGCCGCGCCAGTTGACCGCCGGCCAGTCGCGAGCAATGCTTGCGGATGGTGTTGATCTCGGTGATGTCGGCGCCGCAGCGCAGCAGCGCGGCCGTGAGCGCCTGATAGTCGGCCAGCGAGATGCCTTCTACCGGCAGGGGGAGCAGCGCCGATCCGCCGCCCGAAATCAATACGAACACCAGGTCGGCCGGGGTCAGTCCGCGCAATAGACCGGCGATCCGTTCGGCACCGGCGAGACCGGCCGCGTCGGGCACAGGGTGGCCGGCTTCGTGGATCTGGACAGCGCCGAACGCGTTGGCTACGGCGACCGCCGGAGACGAGGCAGATGGCGGCGCGGCCGCAGGGATGTCCCCGTGCGGGCACTGCTCGAAGCGCACGCGAGCGCCGCCGGCCGTGGCCGTGTGGCCGTATTTCACATTGACTGCGCCGGCCGTGAGGCGAGGGCCCAGGATGCGGGCGAGCGTAGCCGTCATCGGCGCGCCGGCCTTGCCACCCCCCACCACCACGATGCGCTCGACCTCGTCCAGGCGATAGCTGTGGCTGCCGACGCACAGCCGATCGTTGTCTCGCACCACCTGTGCGGCCACGGCGGCGCCCGGATCCACTGCGGCCAGGGCGGCCTCTAGCACGGTGCTGATCTGGGTTCGGAAATCGGCGGACAGGCTCATCTCATTTCCCGGTCATGGCGGTTTGAGCGGCTTCGGTCGGCGAAGTGGTGCCGCGCAGGACGGCGGCCACAGCCTTTTGTAATCGGTTCGCGGTTTGGGCATATTCTGCTCCGACCGGCGGTCCGACGGCTGAGGCCAACAGGCTGCCTAGAAACTCGAAATAGGGCGAGGGGCCCCAGGTCGTCAGGCCGGCGGGAGCGGTGGGCAACCAACCGGACGCCTGGGCCAGCGGCCCACTGCGCTCCGGTGTCATCATCCAGGCGATGAAGTCGGCTGCAGCCTTCTGGCGTGCCGGATCGGCGGTGATGATGACCCACGCCCAGCCACGCGCGACTGACGGCGCCGGATTCGACCAGCCCGGAATGGCCGCAAAACCGACGGCCGGCAATGCATCGCGATTGGCCAGATAGCGTCGAGCGCTGATGTTGGCCATGGCCATGTCTTCCTGGGCGAACGCGTTCCATGCGTCGTCTGGGCTGACGATGTTCAGCGCGTTTTTCGGCAGCAGTTGTGCTTCGTAGGCATCGCGGTAGAAGGTGAGGACGCGCACCAGTGGCTGCTCCTGCAGGATCAGGCGCCGCGTCCTGGTGTCGAACGCGCCCCCGGCCGAGAGATAATGGCCGATGAACATCGGCTGCACATCTTCGATGGCCCCGGTCGCGGCCAGTGTGGATGGAGGCTGCGGCGCGCCGATCGGGAAGACATAAGTGAGCTTCTGCGAGAGCACGCCCGCCCATGTGGTCGGCGGTTGAGACACCCGCTCGCGGTCGTAGATGACATGTTCCAGGTCGGCGATCCAGGGAATGGCAAGCGTACGACCGTCGAATTGGCCTTCCTGCCGCGCGAAGGGGTACAGGGTCGTCATGATGTCGGCCGGCAGCAGGCCGTCGAGCGGTTGCGCCAGGTTCGCCACCTGTTCCAACTCGGCGATGTCTATGACGACGAGATCGGGCAGGATGCTGGGCGCGACCGGCTGGGCTGTGCGCAGGAAGTCGAGCAGGCCGCCTTTGCCATACCGGGCTTTGAGCACGGGATTCACCCGCACCCGGTCGCTGCGCGCGGCCTCGAAGTCGGAGATCTGCGCGGCCAGCAGGGGCCCTGCGGGCGCAGGCGCCTTCGGGCTGAGAAACTCCGGCGTCCACCAGGTGAGGGTCAATGTATCGGTGATCGCGGCAGCCGTGGCAGTGACCTGGGGCTGTGGGGTCGCTAGCGGTGCCACAGTGCGAATGACAGCCGGCGCGCGCGTTGGCGTCGGCGGGGCACTTCCCATCCCGCAACCGGCCGGCAGCAAGCCGGTCAGGAGCAAAACGACGATCGAGGTGATGGCGCGGTTCATGGCATATCCAAAATCCATTATATGCCGTGTCGCACAAAAAGAAAAAAAGCAAACGCGCCAGAGTGATGGGGTGGCTCCGGTAGAGGCGGAGTCACCCTGCCCTTACCAGGGCGGTCTGGCGTGCTCACAAAAGGGAAAGGTAACTCCTCAGGCCTCTGACCCCTTTGCCCTCTTTCCCTGCCTCGTGGGGAAAGAGGGCGGGAAACGCAGGGCCTGGGCGGGGTCGAAAACTCCGTTTAGGAGCGGCCCAGGCGCCGCGCGATGGCGTCGCGCAGGCGATCGGTGTAGGCCCGTAGCCTGCCGCGCACGCTTTCGGTGCCCTCGGATCCCATCGTCCGATCGTAGAGTGCGCGTTCGGTGCGGCGCAGAGCCGAACGGAGACCGGCCAGGAAGTACCAGAGCGCGGCCAGCCAGCGCAGGAACAGTGGCCGCGGGCGGGCAGGCTCGGGCACGCCCCATTCCAGGGCCAGCGCTGCCCAGGTGAGCCCGGCGCCGAAACCGACCAGCACCAGCCGGTCGCCGGTATTCACCCGGCCTTCGGCAATGGCTTCGCACAGGGCGATCGGGATCGAAGCCGATGAAGTGTTGCCATAGCGCGCAATATTGACCACGAATCGGTCGGCCGGCAGGCCCAGCCGTTTGATGGCGGCTGCGATAATGCGATCGTTGGCCTGGTGAGGGATCACCAGGGACAGGTCCTGCAGCCGCCAGCCGGCCCTCTGCACCACCGTCTCGGTCGCGCGCGGCATGATGGTCGAGGCAAAGCGGTACACTTCGCGGCCGTTCATCTTCATGAACTGGTTGCGCTGCTCCAGCACCTGCTGGTCGAGCGGATGACGGCTGCCGCCGCCGGGAACGATCAGCAGCTCGCCGCCCGAACCATCGCTGCCAAGCACCGAGGCCATCACCCCGCACCGCTCGGCGCATGCGCTGACAACGACCGCGCCCGCGCCATCGCCGAACAGCACGCACGTGTTGCGGTCGGTCCAGTCCACGATGCGCGAAAGAGTCTCGGAGCCGACCACCAGGACGTGCTCTGCACTGCCGGAGCGAATGGCATCGGCCGCCATGCTCAGCGCATAGATGAAGCCGGAGCAGCCCGCGCTCAAGTCGAACGCGCCGGCGCGCGCGGCGCCGAGCGCGTCCTGCAACAGGCTGGCCGTAGACGGGAAGAGATATTCCGGCGTGACGGTCGCAACGATCACCAGGTCGAGCTGGTTCGGCACGATGCCGGCCACGAGCAACGCTTCCTGCGCGGCACGCACGGCCAGGCTCAGCGTGGTGTCGCGCTCCCCGGCGATGCGTCGTTCCCGAATGCCGGTGTGCGAGACGATCCATTCGTCGGAGGTGTCCACGATGCGGGCCAGGTCATCGTTGGTCAACACCTTCTCGGGCACGGCCATGCCCCAGCCGGTGATCCGGGCATAGCGCGGCCCGCGCGCAACACGTCGCCGCTCCGACATCAGAACCGCCGAAAGATGACCGTGGCGTTATGCCCGCCGAACCCGAAGGAATTCGACATGGCCACGTCCACTCTGGCTGGCCGGGCCGAGTTGGGCACGTAGTCCAGATCGCACGTCGGATCGGGGGTTTCGTAGTTGATGGTGGGCGGCAGGATCTGATCGCGCAGGGCCAACACGGTGAAGACCGCCTCGACTGCGCCCGCGGCACCCATCAGGTGACCGATCATGCTCTTCGTGGAGCTCATGGCCAGGCGGTAGGCATGGGCGCCGAACACCTTCTTGACGGCCAGGGTCTCGCTGGCGTCGTTGAGGGGAGTGCTGGTGCCGTGCGCGTTGATATAGTCCACCGCTTCCGGTGCCAGGCCGGCATCGGCGAGCGCGCTCTCCATGCAGAGCGCGGCACCGCTGCCGTCCTCGAGCGGCGCGGTGATGTGATACGCATCGTTGGAAAGACCATAGCCAACCAGCTCGGCGTAAATGGTGGCCCCGCGTGCCTGGGCCAGATCGAGCCGCTCCAGGATCATCACGCCGGCGCCTTCTCCGATTACAAAGCCATCGCGGTCTTTGTCGAAGGGGCGGCTGGCGCGCTGCGGCTCGTCGTTGCGGCTGCTCACCGCGCCCATGTTCTCGAAGCAGGCGACGGCCATCGGCATGATAGCCGCCTCGCTGCCGCCGCAGATCATCGCGTCGGCCCGACCGCGGCGGATCTGTTCGGCCGCCTCGCCGATCGCATGGCTGCCGGTGGCGCAGGCGGTGGCGATGGCCAGATTCGGCCCGCGCGCGCCCGTCATGATGCTCACATGGGCGGATGCGCTGTTCAGCATCAGGCCGGGCACGGCGAACGGGCTGACGCGCCGCGGGCCGCGCTCGCGCATCAGGTCGTGCTGTTCGAGAAGGATGTGGATGCCGCCGATGCCCGAACCGATCAGCACACCGACGCGCGCCGCACCGTAATACGAGATATCGAGTCGGGCATCCGCGATGGCCTCCTGGGCGGCCGCAGCAGCGAAATGCAGGAAACGATCCATCCGCCGTGCTTCCTTTTTGTCCACGTAGCGGGTCGGATCGAAATCTTTGACCTCGGCAGCGATATGTGTCTTGAACATGCTGTGGTCGAACTGGCTGATCAGCGTCACGCCGGAGCGGCCGGCGAGGATGGCGCGCCAGCTGTCGGGCACATCGTTGCCGACAGGTGTCACCAGCCCCAAACCGGTAACCACAACGCGCTGGCCGGGCGTGCGAGTTGTCTCGGAATGCGTCAAGGGAACCTCCTGGAATGAGCGATTGCCGATCATCGCGGCCTGCATATGCTATGAGGCGGGTTTTCAGTGAAAATAACACGCGATGCGCCGCAACGACGCGCAAGAAATCCGTTTTACATCAGAGAAGTTCCCCCATCTTGCATTTTGATGCGATTTGCCGTACTATCGCGACAACGGGTAGATCGAGTGAGATCAGCGAGCCAATCCGCACATCCGAGAGGCTGTTCATGAAGATCACGAAAGCAGTCATCACCGCGGCCGGGCGCAGCCAGCGCACCTTGCCGCTGCAGACGTTGATAGACCGCGATGGCGTGGCCAAGTCGGTGTTGCGCATCATCGTCGAAGAGGTGCTCAGCGCCGGCATCGAAGAGATCTGCGTGGTCGTCTGCCCTGGCGACGAGACGGCTTATGCCCGGGCGGTCGGCGAACACGCGGGCCGCCTGACCTTTGTCCAGCAGGCCGGCCCGGCCGGCTATGCCCACGCGATCCAGTGTGCGCGCGATTTTGTCGGCCGCCAGCCGTTTCTCCACCTGGTCGGCGATCACCTCTATGTCAGCCGCGGGCAGAAAAGCTGCGCGCAGCAACTGGTTGAGGTGGCCGAGGTCGAAGCGTGCGCAGTGTCGGCGGTGCAGGCCTCGCGCGAAAGCCAGTTGCCCTACTACGGCACGGTCGGTGGCCGTCGCGTGCCCGGTCGAGCCGACCTCTACATCATCGAAGATGTCATCGAAAAGCCGACGCCGACCGAGGCCGAGCAGCGGTTGTTGGTGCCGGGACTGCGCGCCGGGCATTACCTGTGCTTCTTCGGCATGCACGTGCTGACGCCGGCCGTCATGGATCTGCTGGCGGCGCGCATCGCCGCCTGCGGCGACGGCAGCGGCGCGACCTTCTCGCAGTCGCTGGCCGACCTGGCAAAGCGCGAGCGCTACCTGGCGCTGGAGCGGCCCTGGTGGCGGCACGATGTCGGCGTCAAATACGGTCTGCTCATCGCACAACTGGCGTTGGCGCTCAACGGCCGCGATCGGGATGAAGTGCTGGCCCGGCTGGTGGAGTTGCTGGCCGTGCGGGAAATGCAGATGACGCGCGAGCTGAAATCATGACCGCTCACCTCGTCGAGATCATCGTATCGCCTGATCCTGCCATCCGCGACCGCTCGCTGGATGCCTTTGCCCGGACCGCCTCGTTGGCCGAGCTCCTGGCCGAGTGCGCCGAATTGGATGCCTTTCGCCGCACCAGCGATAACCTGTACGAGCGTGTGCGGGCGCTTTTCTTCCTGTACGCCGTTCACCGCTTTCACATTCCGGCCAGGAGCGGATTGCGCGCCGCGGGATTCATCCCGTGGGAGGGCTACACCCACCTGCTGCAACGTCGTTTCGAGGAGGCGATTGACAGCTTCCTGCAGGCGCAGGCGGCCCAGGGCCCCAACGAGGCCATTTCCAGCGCGCTGGCCGAAGCTTATCGCCGGCTCGGCTTCCAGACGCTGGCCGATCAGGTGCGGCGCAGCGTGCGTTCGGTGCGCGGCAACCAGTGGATGTTCCGCGTCGGCCACCCGGCCGACCAGCCGCTGCGCGTGCGACCCGAACTGCTGCGCCGGCCTGCGGCCGACGCGCCCTTCCCGATCCTGCGCGAGGCAACGCCTGTGCGCATGGATCTGAGCCACAGCGCCTGGAGCGATATCTTCTTCCTGGGCATGGATTATCCGGAAGGTGCGCGCGTCCTCAACGTCTCCATTGACCTGGGCGTGCGCGGCCGCGACGCAGCGCCCCAGCCGCCGGTCGAGGCCTATTTCCGCGTGATTGACGAGCCGTTGCTGCGCCTGGCCAGCGTAGACCTGGGCGCCACAGCCGACATCACCCAACTGGCCGAGGTGTTCGACTATGCCCGGGACTATCTCGGCCTGCTGAAGGCGGCCGTCATCGCGGCCGGCCTGGTGCCGCCCGGCATCGAGGGTTCGGAGCAAAGCCTGGCCGACCTTCTGGCGCGCATCGTCGGGCCGGGGCGCGGCATCGAGCTGGTGAGCAATGTGCGCGGCATCCCGAAAGGCTCGCGGCTGGCGGTTTCCACCAGCCTGTTGGCCTGCCTGATCGCCGTCTGCATGCGCGCCACCGGCCAGGCGCGCTCGTTGACCGGCCCGCTGGCCGAGAGCGAGCGCCGGCTGGTGGCCGCGCGCGCGTTGCTGGGCGAGTGGCTGGCCGGCTCCGGCGGCGGCTGGCAGGATTCCGGCGGCCTGTGGCCCGGCATCAAGCTGATCTACGGCGTGCCGGCCGGCGAGGGCGATCCGGAATTCGGCATCAGTCGTGGCCGTCTCCTGCCCGATCACCGCATCTTCGGCCCCGACGAGGTGACGCCCGCTACGCGCCAGCGCCTGCAGGAGAGCCTGGTGCTCGTCCACGGCGGCCTGGCACAGAACGTCGGCCCGATCCTGGAGATGGTCACCGAGAAATACCTGCTGCGCTCTGAGGCCGAGTGGGAAGGCCGCAAAGAAGCGTGCAGCATCCTCGACCAGGTGGTGGCCGCGCTGTGCGCAGGCGACATCCGGCGCATCGGCGCGGTGACCACGCGCAACTTCGTCGGCCCGATCCAGACGATCATCCCCTGGGCGAGCAATCTGTACACCGAGCGCCTGATCCAGGCCGCGCGCGATGCGTTCGCCGCGCAGTTCTGGGGCTTCTGGATGCTGGGCGGCATGTCGGGCGGCGGCATGGGCTTCATCTTCGACCCGGCCGTGAAGGTCGCCGCGCAGGATCGCATGGCCGAGATCATGCGGGCGACCAAACGCCAGCTCGAGACGGCCATGCCGTTTGCCATGGAGCCGGTGGTGTACGATTTCGCCATCAACGAGCGCGGCACGTGGGCCGAACTGCTGGGGATGGGAGATGGGGAGCTGGAAGTTGCTGGATTGGCCGATGAGACAGGAACGGCGGGAGCAGGCGCGGTCGCCACTCGACCGCTTTCCCCATCTACCACCACCCCATCTACCAATCTACCACCCCTCATGCCGGCCGGCTACTACGCCATGATCGTCCCGGAACTGCTGCGTCGCGAGCGATGGGAGTTGCCGGCGGCCCGCCGCGCCGACCTGGATTGCTTCGCCGCAGCCTGTCGCACGCAGCCGGCGATGGCCGGCATGGTGTCGGTGCTCTTCGATCGGCTGTTGCCCCGCACGCGGCAGGAGGAAGCCGCCGGCCAAAGCCTGGAGGCGATCCTGGCCGAACACGGCTTCGATCGCGTCCAGCACGAGCAAATCCGCGCCGAATTGCGCGCCGGCCGCATCGGCCTGGCCCAGAATCGCCTGCCGGCCAACACCGACATCCGCGATGTGCGGCCCGAAGACGTGACCGACCTGGCGGAGGTCGGCGACCTGGCCGGCCTGCGCCGCGCCGGCCTGGAGGCGCTGGCCGCCGGCGCGGTCGCCGTGGTTACCCTCGCGGGCGGGATCGGCAGCCGCTGGACGCAGGGCGCGGGCGTGGTGAAGGCGCTGCATCCGTTCTGCAAGCTGGCCGGCCGGCATCGCACCTTCATCGAGGTGCACCTGGCGAAGAGCCGGCGCATCGGTCGGCAGGCCGGCCACCCCTTGCCGCACGTCATCACCACCAGCTACCTGACCCACGGCCCGATCGCTGCCTATCTGCAGGCCGAAAGCGACGCCGCAGGCCGGCCATATGGCTATCCCGGGCCGCTGGTCCTCTCGCCGGGCCGGGCCATCGGCCTGCGCATGATCCCGATGACGCGCGATCTGCGCTTCGCCTGGGAGGAGATGCCGCAACAGCTGCTCGACGAGCAGCAGCAGAAGGTGCGCGATAGTCTGCGTGCCGCGCTGACCGGCTGGGCGCAGCGCGCCGGTGAAGGCAGCGATTACACCGACAACGTGCCGCTGCAGTGCATCCACCCGGTGGGCCACTGGTACGAAATCCCGAACATGTTGAAAAACGGCGTCCTGGCCCGGCTGCTGGCCGATCACCCTGGCCTGCAATACCTGATGGTGCACAACATAGACGCGCTGGGGACCGACGTGGATCCGGCCATCGTTGGCCTGGTGATGCGGCTGGGCGGCGCGTTCACGGCCGAGGTGATCCCACGGGCCATTGACGATCGGGGCGGTGGGCTGGCGCGCGTGAACGGCAGGCCGCGGCTGCTGGAGGGGCTGGCGCTGCCGCGCGAGGAGGCCGAATTCGGCCTCTCCTACTACAATTCGAACACGAGCTGGCTGCACATTGACCGCCTCCTGGCGGTCTTCGGGTTGACGCGGGAAGATCTGACCGACGAGGAGAAGATCACGGCCGGCATCCGGGCGGTCGCCGGCCGCATGCCCACCTACGTCACGCTCAAGGATGTCAAGAAGCGGTGGGGGCATGGCCAGGAAGACGTCTATCCGGTAGCGCAGTTCGAGAAGCTGTGGGGCGATATGACCGCGCTGCCGGAACTGGACTGTCGCTTCATCGTGGTGTCGCGGCGCCGCGGGCAGAACCTGAAAGATCAGGCACAGCTCGACGGCTGGCTGCGCGATGGGTCGGCGGCCTACGTCGAGGCGCTGTGCGAATGGCAATGAATGACGATGGGGAGCATTGAACAACGATGTTCATTCTGCTGACGGGCCCTGTGCACGAGGGCAAGACCACTGCCTGTTGGAAGGCGATTGCCGGGATACGCGCGGCCGGTTTCAGGGTGGCCGGCTTCGTGTCGCCCCCGCTTCTGAATGCGGCCGGTGAAAAGGTTGGCATCGAGATGCGCGATCTGGCGACCGGCCAGCGTCAGACGTTTGCGCGGCTGGCGGAGCCGGACGAGACGGCCACCGTCGGCGTGTATCGGGTGAGCGAGGAGGCGGTCGAGTGGGCGCGGCGCACGCTGGCGGCGGCCCTGCTCGCCAATGCAGACTGGATAGTGATAGACGAGATCGGTCCGCTGGAGCTCCATGCAGACCAGGGCTTCGCCTTTGCGCTCGAGCCCCTGGCCGATCCGTTGCGCGTGCCGAACGCGCTTGTGATCGTGCGCGATACCCTGGTGAACGAACTGGCGGAACGGTTGGGCCGCGCCGACCTGGTGCAGGTGCGCCTGACCGCGCAGAATCGGGGTCGGATCCCGGCGCAGCTGGTGAAGCTGGCCAAATCGGCACGGCATTAGCGCCGGCCGCTGCTACGAGGAGCACCGATGGTAGCTTCGAACTGGTATGCTGTGGCGGCTGCGGTGGTGTTGCTGGCACTGGCGGCACTCAATCGGCCCTGGGTGACGCTGGTGGCAGCCGTATGCGGCCTGGGCATCGGCCTAGTGTTGGCGGTCCGTGGCCCCCTAGGCCGCAGCGGCATTTTCGGCATGGTCGGATTTGCGTTGGCTGCCGGGCTGGCGGCCTTCACGCTGCTGAAAACGATGGGAGGTTAGGGACGATGCGAGTGGCGATTGGGACGGATCATGCCGGTTTTCCGCTCAAGGAGGCGGCAATCCAGGCGATCATCGCGGCCGGCCATGAGGTGTTGGATTTGGGGGCCTTCGACGCGCAGCCCTCGGACTATCCTGATTTCGCGCTGGCGGTCGGCCGTGCCATCCAGGAGGGCCGGGCCGAGCGCGGCATTCTGCTGTGCGGCAGCGGCGTAGGTGCCTCCATTGCGGCGAACAAGCTGCGGGGCATCCGCGCCGGGCTGTGCCACGACGTCTACTCGGCGCATCAGTGCGTCGAACATGACAACGCCAACGTGTTGTGCCTGGGGCCGCGCATCATCGGCCCGGCGCTGATGGCCGAACTGATCCGGGCGTTTCTGGCCGCGCAGTTCACCGGCGAGGCGCGCCATCGCCGCCGGCTGGATAAGATCGCGCAGATGGAGATGACCGGCTGAGCGCCGGAGCGCCGACTCCGAAGAAGTGAGGTGTCATGTCGAACCCGATTCTTCCGCTGATTGCGCCTGTGCCGCCCCGCACCACCATCGTTATCTTCGGGGCCAGCGGCGATTTGACGCAGCGCAAGCTCATTCCCGCGCTCTACACCCTCGATGTCGAAGGCCGATTACCGGATAGCTATGCGATCATCGGGGTGGCGCGCAGCGCATTCGATGATGAGAGTTTTCGTGCTCATCTGCGGGCCGGTGTGCAGGCGTATGCTCGGCTCGCCAATCAGGATGCGGCGGCCTGGGAGCGTTTCGCCACGCATCTCCACTACTGCCAGGGCGCGTACGATGACCCGGCGACCTATGCGGCGCTGGCACGTCAGATGGCCGAGCTGGACGATGCCTGTGAGACGTGCGGCAATCATCTGTTCTATCTGGCGACGCCGCCGCAGCTCTATCCGGTGGTCGTGGCTCAATTGGGCGCGGCCGGCTTGAACCGTCGCGGCGCCGGCCAGGGAGATGGCTACGTGCGGGCCATCGTCGAGAAGCCGTTCGGCCACGACCTGGCCAGCGCACAGGCGTTGAACGCGGAGCTCCACGAGGTCTTCGACGAAACTCAGGTGTATCGCATAGATCACTACCTGGGCAAAGAGACCGTCCAGAACATCATGGTCTTCCGCTTCGGCAATGCCATCTTCGAGCCGGTGTGGAACCGCAACTACGTGGACCATGTCCAGATCACGGTCGCCGAAGAGGTGGCCGTGGGCGCGCGGGCCGGCTACTACGATACGGCGGGCGTGCTGCGCGATGTGTTCCAGAATCATCTGCTCCAGCTCATGACGTTGATCGCTATGGAGCCGCCAGCCGCGTTCAACGCCAAGTTCCTGCGCGATGAAAAGGTGAAGGTGTTGCAGGCCGTGCGGCCGATGCGGGCCGAGGAGGTCGCCCACGCCACGGTGCGCGGCCAGTATCGCACCTATCGCGACGAGCCCGGGGTGCGGCCCGGTTCGACCACGGCCACCTACGCTGCGGTGCGCCTGCTGATAGATAACTGGCGCTGGCAGGGCGTGCCGTTCTATCTGCGCTCCGGCAAGCTGCTGGCGCGCAAGGCGACCGAGATCACAGTGCAGTTCAAAGATGTGCCGCACAAGCTGTTTCCGGCCGGGGAAGCCGGAGGCCCGCACGCCAACTTCATCACCTTCTGTATCCAGCCGGAAGAGGGGATGCACCTGCGCTTCGAGACGAAGATCCCCGGTGCCGGCATGCGTCTGCGCTCGGTGGAGATGGATTTCCAGTTCGGCGAGGAGTTCGGCCAGACCGCGTTGCCGGAGGCCTATGAGCGGCTGCTGCTCGATGCGCTCAACGGCGACGCGTCCCTCTTCGCCCGCGCCGACGAGATCGAGCTGAGCTGGCGCATCATTGATCCGATCCAGGCCGGCTGGGATGCCGCAGATCAGGCGCATGGCGAGGCCGAAGGCTGGCGCACCGAGACGGCGCCGCCACTGGAGTTTTACGAAAAAGGCTCCTGGGGCCCGCTGGGTGCCGAGCGCTTGCTGGCGCAGGTCGGCCGGCATTGGCGCATCACCTGTCATAAATAGCGGGCCAGAGCGGAGGCAGCTCGATGGGTAAACGCGGCGAAGGCTGGTTCTTGATCCAGCTGCTGTTGTTCGCACTGATCGTGGCCGCTGCGCGTATCGGGACATGGGCGGCGCCGGCCTGGCTGCGGGCGGCGGGAGCGTTGCTTCTGGTGGTCGGTGGCGTCTTCGGCACGTTTGGCGTCTTGGCCCTCGGCCGCAGCCTGAGCCCCTTCCCAAAGCCGATCGCCGGCGGCCGGCTGGTTACCACCGGCGTCTACCGTATCGTGCGGCATCCGATCTACACCGGCCTCATCCTGGGCACGCTCGGCTGGAGCTTGCTGATCGGCTCAATCTTTGGCCTGGGGCTGACAGTGGCATTGTTCGTGTTCTTCGATCTGAAATCGCGGCGCGAGGAGGCGTGGCTGACGGAAAGCTATCCAGAATATCCTGCCTATCGCAGCCGGACGAGGAAGCTCATCCCCTGGGTGTATTGATGGAGCGTATCTAGTCAGCCTCACCCCCGCCTGCAGGGGAAAGGGGGATAGGGGATCTGCGTAGTTACGATGGAGCGACGACTATAGCGCCGCAAAAAAGCAGACCATCCCGTCGAGGATGGCCTGCTTCATGCGCTCTGTCAGGTTAGTTGTTGGGTGCGCCGGCGTTGACCCAATCGGTCAGGATCTTGACCTGGGCCTCCGGCAGACGGTTGGCGCGCTTCGGCATCTTTCCCTCGGCGACGAGCCTGATGAAATCGCTCTCCGCGGCATTGCCGGGTATTACTACCGGCCCATTTTCCGAGCCGGCCATCACCCCCGCATAATCTTTGAGCGACAGGTCAGCCTCGGTCTTCTCGCCGCCGTGACATTTGATGCAGCTCTGCTGCAGGATCGGAAGCACGTCTTTTGCAAAGCTCACTGTGGTCGTTTGTCCGGCTGCCGACGCCCGGGTTGAGGTGGCCGTGGGAGCGGGCTTCTCGGTGGCCGTTGGCGCCTGGGTCGCAGTGGCCGCCGGTTGCGTCGCGGTTGCTGCCGGCTTCTCTGTGACAGCAGGCGCAGCGGTGGCAGTAGCCGCCGGCTTTTCGGTGGGCTGTGCTGCAGCCGGTGCCGCGGTGGGCGCCGCAGCCTGGGGCGCTGACGGCTGTGTGGCCGGTGCACATGCCCCCAACATCAGCGAGAACACAGCCAACCCCACGATCAGCACCCGCATTCCCACAGTCGTTTTGTTACCTCGTCGTTCGTCAGTTCGTTGATTCATCCCTTGCGTTACTCCCCTTGTGCTCTTGACAGTCCCTCTTGTACGAATCTCCCTGTCGCTTACCTGCGGTCAGCTACCCTGGCCATACCTCGTTGACGCAGTGTACGAGCGATTTGCACATTCGAATGTTCTGACTATAATCCTACGTACGATGATGCATCACTCGGACAACGGCTGATGTGATGACGTGGAGTATAGGCAGTAGCCCGATGACAGTCTGTGAGCATGGCACCAATCGGGCGACAGCCGGAAAGGAGGGCGGATTTCGGGAGGGGTCTGCAATGGAGGCCGCCATGTGCCCCTGGCGAGTACCGGCAGTTCCTGAAAGCCACTTCAGGTGTTACCTCTGCACGAACCTGTTTCGTAAAATGAAGTCAGTCTTTTGGCCTGCCAGCGTTCTCTCGGTTTTCTCAACCCTGGAAAGGAGATTTGACAATGGTCAAGCGGATATTCGTTGTGGCTGTGCTGCCGTTGTTGTTGATCGCTTTGCTGGCGGCTACCGTTGCTGCGCAAGGCACGGGAGATCCGGTCAAGGGGAAAGCGGCCTGGGACGCCGCCAACTGTAAGGCTTGTCATGGGCCCAATGGCGAAGGCAAGTTTGCAGGTGTGCGGGCAGGCGATGGCAAGACAGCCGCCGACTGGATCAAGCAAGTGCGCACCCCGCGGGCCAACATGCCCTCCTACAGTGTCGAGCAGATCAGCGATGCTACCCTCACCGACATGTGGGCTTACATGCAGACCCTGCCCAAGCCCGCCTCTTTCACGCCCTATTCTGTGCCGGTTCCGGCCACAGATCCTGTCGGGAAGCAGCTATGGTCGCAAAAGCGCTGCGAAGCCTGCCACAGCAACTTTGGCCAGGCCATGATCAAGGCTCGCTTTGTGGACCAGAATCGTGAGGTGACCACCGAGGTCGTCCTGAAGCAATTGCGGACGCCGGCGAAGGCCATGCCCAGCTTCAACGCCACGCAGGTGACCGATGCCCAGGCAGCCGAAATCGCGGCTTTCATCAAGACGCAGATCGCGGCGATCAAAGCAGCGGCGGCGCCGGCGGCGGCTGCGCCCGCAGCACCGGCTACCATGCCGAAGACCGGCGGCGACCTGAGCTTGCTGGTACTCGGCGGCCTCTCCCTCTTTGTGGTGGGCGCCGGACTGATGTTCCGCATCCGTCGGTAATGCCTCAAAGCCAGCCATAACTGCCCCTGCAGCGGGGCCGAGCATCGCTCGGCCCCGTTTTGTTTTGGGCACATTCTGTTCATTGCGTCTCTTCCGCCCAACTTGCACAACACCGTAAATGCGTGCATACTTATTTCATCGCCTCTTCCCCTGTTCTCGTGTTTTCTCCACCAGGAGGTTTGCATGAAACGCAATCTGCTCTTCGTTGTCTGTCTGTTGGCGGCGTTGGCTTTGGCGGCCTGCGTGGCTCCTCCTGCACCGTGGGCGAGCCCGACTTCTCCGAGCGCTGACCTCTGGGCTGTCTATCGGGATGTTTTCATCAACGCAAAGTACATTGACCTGACCCATGCGTTCGAGCCGGTGCAGGCGGTGTGGCCCGGCTTCGGCAACGCGGTCTTCAAGCCCGCGGTGGCCGGCCAGGCCATCGAAGGATACGTGAAGGTGGGCCAGGAGTTCACCTACGCAGAGCACGGGTTTGTGGCCACGGCCTACGAGCTGCCCACCGATCAGTATGGCACGCAGCTCGATCCACCCGCACACTGGGACGAACTGGGTGCTACCATCAGCGACATCCCGGCCACCTATGCGATCCGGCCGTTGGTGGTGATCAACATCAGCGACAAGGTGGCCAAGGACGAGGGCTATCATCTGCAGGTGCAGGATATACTGGACTGGGAGGCCAAATACGGTCGCATCCCGGCCGGTTCGGTGGTGATGGTGCGCTCAGACTGGTACAAACGCTGGAAGGATATCGCCCGTTTCAACCAGAAGCCGTTCCCGGGCGTGAGCCTGGATGCCCTGAAGTTCCTCCATCTGGAGCGGGGGATCCTGTTCCACGGCCATGAGCCGCTGGACACCGACACAACGCCCACGTTGGAGGGAGAGGCGTGGCTGATGCACAATCACTTTGCGCAGGCCGAAGGAGTCGCCAATTTGGATCAGGTTCCCGAGGCCGGCGGGCTGATCATTATCGGTTTTGCGAAGCCGTTGGGCGGCACCGGCGGCTATGCGCGCTACATCGCAGTCGCCCCGCCCGATTGGCCCTACGGCGTCTCCATCGCCCAAGTCCCTGGCGCGCCGCTGCCCGTGCAACCGCATCCGCTCCGCCGCGATGCGCATGGCGTCATGCGGCCCACACCTTAGGAAGCGTCATTCTAGTGCACCCACTGCTATGCGTTATGACCGATCAGAGGAATTAAGGGGGAAGAGGCGCTTCGTCTCTGTCAGTAAAGCTCCTCTGTTTTCTTGCTGCGGTGGTCTGTCATGAGGCCACCGGTGTAAAGCTCGGATTCCGGTGGAGGCGATGGCCGGCCGCATCCGGTGCGACCGGCCCGCCTGGCTACCGGTGTTCGATCAGGGGCAGAAAGAGCGATTGCGGCGGCGTCGGCTGCCGCAGCAGCGCGTACCACAGCGTACGGTGCGCGGCCGTGTTCACCGTGAACTGGAGCTGGCTGCCGCTGACGGTGGCGCTGAGTTGCGTCTTCCTGGCGCCGGTCTCGTCCAGGGCCCACACCTGCACGGCCGCAGGGTCGTCTACCGTCAGGGTCACCGTGGCCTGAAACGGCTCGATCAGCGACGGCGCGCCGCCCCAATTGGTCAGGGTCGTCCCTTCGGCGTTCCACGTCTGGCCGGTGTTCTCGGTGCGGGTGAAGACCCCCAGGATGACCTGGCCGGAGGTGGACAGGGGCCGGCCGTCGCGGCTCTGCGCAGTCACGGCCGCGAACTGGGCCGTGCTCGACGGGACGGCCAGGGTCAGGTTGCTCAAGGTCACCGTGCGGCCGGCCAGGAAGCCCACCGCGCCCTGCGCCTGCGCTGCGTCGAAGGTCACCAGCCCGCGCGCCGGGTCGCTCACGTCCCAGCGGAGCTGGCCGCCCGCGCTCACGTAGACCGGGCCCGTGGGCGTGGGCAGGGCCGGCGTGACGGGCGCCGTCGCGTTGAACTCGCCGATGCGCAGCCGGCTGCCGAAGACCGCGGCCGGGTTCACCCCCCTGGCCTCCTGCAGGTACTGGGCCACGCTGCCGCCCCAGCCATACAGCGCGCTGTCGTAGCGCTCCTCCTCGGTGAAGCTCAACGCGCTCTCGGTGGGCGCCGGGGCCGTCTGATAGCCTAGGAACAGGCGGGAGGCGACCGGCATCAGGCCGGTCATGATGGGGTTGCCGGCCAGGTCGAAGAAGCCGGTGCTGTACTGCGCGTTGTAGAGGGTCTGGCTGCCGGCGTAGGCGAACTGGAACACGGCGTCCCAGTCCTGCAGGTTGGCGAAGAGGGCCAGCAGCAGCGGCGCCTCGGCCTGATAGCGGTTGGGGAAGCTCTCGTTGAACTCGGTGACCGTGAACGGCTTGCCCTGCACCGCGGTGACGGCCAGGTCGAACACATTGGCGAAGGGCGCGTTGACCCAGGGCGTGTTGTTGACGTACCAGCCGGTGGGCGACCAGGGTGGCACCCCTACCCAGTACGGATGGTCCCAGTAGGTGTGGTTGTCCACGAAGTCGAGCTGGGACATGGCATAGATGTCGGCCAGGCTGGCGATGTAGCTGGCAGTGCCGGTGTTCAACGGGCCGGGGAAGGCGCTCTGCAGGTAGCTGCGCATGCCGCTGAAGAAGGCCCGCTGCGTCTCGTCGTAGAAGCGCAGGGTGTCGCGCACCCGCTGTGGCGTGTAGGCCGCGGCCTGGTTGCGGCGGATGCGGGCCACGTTGTTGCCCTCCAGGCTCTCGCCGGGCAGCAGGCCGGCCTTGCTGAAGGGCTGCAAGCTGACGTTGTCTATCCAGATCGTGCGCACGCTCTGGCCCAGGTCGAAGCCGGCGCGGCCGTCGGCGTCGCCGGCGGTGGCGGTGAAGATGAACTCGAAGGGCTGCCAGCTCGTGGTGGCCTCAGCCCATCCCCACAGCCCCAGGCCGCCCCAGGGATCGTGGTTCTGCATCACCGACACCCCGAACCCGCCGGCCACGCTGGCTTTGGCGTCGAAGGTCAGCCGGTAGGTCTGGCCCGCGACGATGTTCAGCCCGCCCTGGGCGATCTGCACGTGCCAGCCGGCGCCGTCCACGGCCGTCACCTGGACGCGCAGGGAGCGGCTGCCGTGGGTGGAGGCGCCGGTGTCGGTGGTGAAGGTGGCGGCTGCGGGCGCAAAGGCGGCGGGGTTCCACGAAGCCAGGCCGCTCTCGAAGCTGCCGTTGGTCAGCATCTCGGCGGCCGGGGGCGAGCCGCTGTCTGCCCACGCGGCCTGCAGCGCGGCCGTGCTGCCGTAGCGGTTCTCCAGCCAGCCCAGCCAGCCGTCCCACGCGTTGTCCTCGCGGAAGACGAAGCTGTCGAACCACAGGGTGCGCACGGCCTGGCCCACGCTGAATGCCAGCCATACGCCGCCGTAGAGGGTCTCCGTGGCCGTGAAGGTGAAGTCGTACTCCTGCCACGCAGTGGTCAGGTTGATGGTCTGCGACCAGCCCAGGGCGTCCCACGGGTCGCTAGCGCGCATGATCGAGGCGTAGACCGTGGTGGGCGTGCTGGCGCGCGCGGCGAAGCGCAGCCGGTAGGTGCGGCCGGCCTGCAGCGCCAGGTTGGACTGGCCGAACTGGGCGTGCCAGTCGGTGCCGTCCACGGCCGTCACCTGCACCCGCAGCGCGCGGCCGCCCTCGTGGGCGGCGCTGTCGGCGGCAAAGCTGGCGCTGGCGCCGCCGGTGGTCCAGGTCCACCAGTCGGCCAGGCCGTCCTCGAAGCCGGGGTTGCGCAGGCGCACGAAGCGCGGGCCGGCGCCTGCCGCGGCGGTCCAGCCGTCCAGCTCCAGGCTGGAGAAGGCCGGGAAGCTGCTGCTGTCGCCGGGGATGTGGTTGAGCTGGTCGAAGGTCCAGGAGAGGAAGAAGCTGTCCTCGTTGGTGGTCTCGGTGGTGAAGATCACCGGGTCGTCCTTGTAGGCCAGGCCGGTGTACGGGTTGATGTGGCCCAGCAACTGCGCGGCGTAGCGCTCCTGCAGGTCGCGCATGACGCGGTCGTAGAGGGTGGCGCCCTTGTTGAAGGCCACCCCCGACGACTGGAACTCCGGCGCGTCCACCACGCCGTCCTGCAGGGTGAAGTTGCGGCTGACGTGCAGGTTCAGGTCCACGTAGATGCCGTGGCGCTTGAGCTGGTAGATCAGGTAGTCCAGCCGGCCGAGCTGCACGGGGTCCATGACCTGCGTGTTGTCCCAGTAGGCCTGCCACAGGCCGCTGGGCCGGCTGAACCAGTCTATGTGGTGGAAGCGCACCGCGTTGAAGCCCAGCTTGGCCAGCCGGCGGGCCAGCTTCTCGGCCGCCTGGGAGTCGGGGAACTCGTCGCCGCCGGCCGGCGGGTTGTCGGGCGAGGGCGGGAACGCGCTGCTGAAGGTCAGGTTGGCGCCCCAGAAACGGGCGCGCCGGCCCGTGTTGCTGAAGCGGAAGTGGCCGTCGGGCCCCACGACGACCCGGCCGCGGGCGTTGATCACCGCGGACAGGTCGTCGCCCGGCGCGTCGCGCAGCAGGTCGGAGGCGTCAATGGGCGTGGCGCTGGCGTCGTCCCACGGCAGGGCCAGCGGGAACCAGCCGGCCGTGGCGGCGGCGGGCCGGGCAAGCTCCTGGCCGGAGCGGGAGCCTGCGGCAGATCCGTCCGCGTTGGACGCGAGGCCCGGCGTTGTGGCGCGGCCATAGGCCGGCGCCGGGGCCGCGCCGTTGCCGGCGGTAGGGCCGGCCTTCATCGGCGCGGCGGACGATGTCAGGGCGGCGACGAGCAAGATGGCGGCCAGGATGTAATGTCTGGACATCGGATGTCATCCTCCAGGCGGTTATCATCTTGCTGGCAGCTTGCAAATCTCGGCTTTTTGACGTGTGCCTGGCAACAGCCGGGCGGAGCATGGAACCCGGCCAGGGGTAGGCGAAGGCATTGCCTTCGCCTACCCCTTATTCACGCGTCGGTCGGCGCGCGCCGCGCCAGCATCACGGCCGCGCCGGTCTCCGCCGATCGTCGGGCAGCCAGGGCCAGGTCGAGCGACAGCGCGCCCTCGCGGATCGGGGTGCGCGCGGCGCGATCCTCGACGATCGCGGCGTACAGGTCGAGCAGTTCCCGTAGGTGGTAGCCCTCCTCAGCAGCGACCGTCTCGCTTCGGAGCTCCGGTCCGGCCGTGTAGGTGAACGTGGCATGGTTCGCGTCGCTGAATTCGACGGTCGCCCCGCCGGCCACGACGCGGTAGTCGTTGATCCAGCGGCCCGGAATGGCGCCGTTCGAGGCGTAGATCACCCCAATGCCGCCATCGGCAAAGCCGATCACCGTGCCCGAGACGTCTTCCACCGTGTAGTCGGGCATGTGGCGATGGAACACGTTGTGCTGCAGGCTGTAGACCGACGTCGGCTCGCCCATCACGTAGCGCATCAGGTCTATCATGTGGATCACCTGCTCCACAAGCTGGCCGCCGGACTTCGAGCGGTCGCGCCACCAGGGCGCATGGAGCGCGTTGCAGAAGTAGCGCGCGGCCATCAGGCCGACCGGCCCGATGTCGCCGGATGTCAGCAACGCCTTGAGCCGCTCGACCGCGGCGCCGAAGCGGAACATGAAGCCGACCTGCGTCTTGATGCCCGCGCGTTCGGCCGCCTCGACCATGCGCCAGGCGTGCTCCGAGGTCAGCGCAATCGGCTTTTCGATCAGCAGGTGGACGCCGCGGCCGGCCGCGACCTCGACCTCATCGCTGTGGCCGTAGGGCGGCAGACAGATCACGCACAGGTCGAGCTCGGCCTGCTCGAACAGATCGTGGTGATCGCTGAACACGGCGGCCCGGCCGGCCGCATACTGGTCGGAGAAAGCCTGCGCCCGTTCTGGATGGCGGTCGCAGCAGGCCACCAGCTCGAACCTGTCGGCCTGGCTCGCCAGATTCGCAGCATGCCGGTGGGCAAATCCGCCGCAGCCCAGGATAGCTGTCTTGAGTTTCATCATCATACCTCGAAGGAGACAGAGTTGGCAACTTGCGCTCGGCGCAAGTTGCCAACTCTCTCATTGAAAGTCCAACACCACCTGCAGCGCGGCCCCCGGCTCTTGATCGAGCAACCGAAACGCCTCGGCCGCCTCTCGCCACGGCACGACGTGCGTGATTAGCGGCCGGAAACGGAGCACCCCCTCGGCCTGGAGCCGCATGCCCGTGCGCACCAGGCGGTCGCGGTTCCAGCGATAGGTCAGCTCAGGCCCCACACCGGCGATCTGCGAGCACACTACGTTGATCCGGTTGTGGTGGAACTCGTCCCCCAGCTCCAGGCCCAGGCCCGGCCCCTGGAAGAAGCCGAGCGCCACCACCTTCGCCGAATAGGCTGCAGCCCGGATCGCCTCGTGCAGCGCCGGATACGCGCCCGATGCCTCGATGCAGACATCCGCGCCGCGGCCCTCGGTCATGTCTTTGATCCGCTCTGCGACCTGGCCCTCCCGCGCGTCCAGCACGTGATCGGCTGCGCCGAGCTCCAACGCTTTGGCGCGCCGCGGGGCAATCGGGTCCACGCCGATCACGGTCGCGCCGGAGCGTTTCGCCATCTGGCAGACCATCTGGCCGGGCACGCCCAGGCCGAACACCGCAACCGTCTCGCCCAGGCGGATGGCCGCATCCAGGATGCCGTTGAGCGCGATGGCGGTCATGTGAGAGAAGATGCCCAGGATCGGGTCGAGGCCGACGGGCAGGAGCCGCCCCGCCGCGTACTCTTCCGTGGCGATGTGGTGCGTGCGATGCCCCCATGTGCCGTAGACGATGTCGCCGACCTTGACCCGGCTGACCTCAGCGCCAGTCTCGACGATCTCTCCCACCTCCTCGTAGCCCAGATCGCGCACCGGGTACTGCTTCGTGGGGGTCTCGGCCGGCAGAAAGAGGCGTCGGCCCGCATCCCACTGCTTGCGCAGATAGACGTTGCTCCCGCGATAGGCGGTCAGCTCGGTGCCGGCGCTGATGCCGGAATAGAGGGTGCGGATGCGCACTTCGTGCGCCTCGAGCGGCCGATCGGGCGCTTCCTCCAGGCCGATGGTCCGCGGTCCTTCCAACACGACGATAGAGCCCATGGATTCTGCCTCCTGATGCGATGGCTGGTGATGTGCGATTGCGCAGTGATCTTGCGGCTATCATATCCCGTCGCGCGCAAAAGTGCAAAATTGCCTCTTGACACCCAAAACGTTTTGGTGTATAGTGAAACCGTCTCCCAAAACGTTTTGGCCTGGCCGCCGAGGTGCGCCTATGTCCGCCACGCTCAAAGAGATCGCCCGCCGCACCGGTAAGTCCATCACCACCGTGTCGCGCGCGCTCGCCGATTACGACGACGTCAGCCCTGAGACGAAGGCTCTGGTGCGCCGCGTGGCCGACGAGCTGGGCTACACGCCGAACCTCCTGGCCCAGCGCCTCCAAAAGCGCCGCTCCGATACCATCGGCCTGATCCTGCCGACCTTCGGGCCGCGCTTCTCCGATCCCTTCTTCAGCGAGTTCCTGGCCGGCGTCGGCAATATGGCCGCCGAGCACGGCTATGACCTGCTCGTCTCGACGCAGCCGCCCGGCGAGCGCGAGCTGCAAGCCTATCGCCAAAAGGTGCAGAGCCGTCAGGTGGACGGCTTCGTCATCGTGCGCACCCGGCGGCAGGATGCCCGCATCCGCTACCTGCGCGAGATCGGCTTCCCTTTCGTCGCCTTCGGCCGCATCGAGGGCGACCTGGATTTCCCTTTTGTGGACGTGGACGGCATCCAGGGCATGCGCCTGATCGCCGAACACCTGATCGGCCTCGGCCATTGCCGCATCGCCTGCCTGGCCCCTCCGTCCGATCTGCTCTTCGCCGAGCATCGCCTGATCGGCCTGCGCCAGGCGTTGGGCGGACATGGCCTGCAGCTCCCCGAATCGCTGATCGTCCTGGGCGACCTGACCCAGAAGAGCGGCTATCAGGCGACACTCAGGTTGCTGGACGGCGCACAGCCGCCCACCGCCATCGCCGCGTGCAACGACCTGATGGCCCTGGGCGCGATGAGCGCCATCCAGGAGCGCGGCCTGGTCGTGGGCCGCGATATCGCGGTCACCGGCTTCGACGACATCCCCATGGCCGAGCATTCGCATCCGCCGCTGACGACCGTGCACCAGCCGATCTACCAGATCGGCAAAACGGTCTGCGAAATGCTTATCCGGCTGCTGAAAGGGCAAGAGGTCGCCCCGAAGCAGGTGATCCTGGCGCCGAAGCTGATGGTGCGCCAGTCGTGCGGCGCGAACTGGCGCGGGCCCGCTGCCTGAGGGCTTTGCCTCTTCGTGGAAGTCATCCGGCCCTGGTCAGGCTGGGCAGGGGAAGGAGGTGATCCAGTTCCGACAGGCATTCGCTTCACCATGTTAGCGGTCCGTTCAATTCCATCATAATCCAGGAGGGATGTAAAGATGAAGCGCATTTGGGCAGTTCTGTCGTTCGTGATGATCGTGGCGCTGCTGACGGCGTGCGCCGCGCCGACGCCGCAGGTCATCGAGAAGGTCGTGGAGAAGACCGTCGTCGTCGAGAAGCCGGTCGAAAAGGTCGTGCAGGCGACGGTCGTCGTCGAGAAGGAGAAGGTGGTCGAGAAGCCGGTGCAGGTCACCGTCGCGCCGAAGGATTACGGCAAGGTGACGATCCTCTCCACCCAGGCCAACCCGGTCGAAGAGCAGGAGAAGATGCGCGGGGTGGTGCTCAAGGCCTTCCCGGGCAAGCCGGAGTTCATCGGCATGGAAGAACCGGCGATGATTGACCGGGTGCTGGCCGAGGCCAAGGCCGGCAAGGGCACAGCCGATGTGCTGATCTCGCTGCACGGCACCTATCCGACGCTCCAGGCCGCCGATGCCCTGCTCGACCTGTCCGACATGGTGCCCGGTCTGAAGGATCGCAACATTCCCGAAGCCTTCATGAAGCTGGGCAAGCTGGGCGCCGACAAGCAGTACTACATCCCGGTGATGCAGGCAACCTACATCATGGCCGCCAACAAGAAGGCGCTGCAATACCTGCCGGCCGGCGCGAACATCGACGCGTTGACCTGGGAGCAGCTGCGCGATTGGGGCAAGAACATCACCGAGGCCACCAAAGAGAAGAAGCTGGGCTTTCCCGCCAGCGACAAGGGCCTGATGCACCGCTTCCTGCAGGGCTACATCTATCCGTCCTACACCGGCGGCATGGTTACCGGCTTCAAGACGAAGGACGCCGAGGCGATGTGGGCCTTCGTGAAGGACATGTGGCAATACGTCAACCCGCAGGCCACCACCTACGGTTTCATGCAGGAACAGCTGCTGTCGGAGGAGGTGTGGGTAGCGTTCGATCATACGGCTCGTCTGGTGGAGGCGTTCAAGCAGAAGCCGAACGACTTCGTGGCGTTCCCCGCGCCGAAGGGCCCGAAGGGGCTGGGCTTCATGCCGGTGATCGTCGGCGTTGCCATCCCGAAGACCGCGCCCAATCCCGAGGGCGCCAAACAGATGGTGCGCTACCTGTTGCAGGATGAGGTGCAGATCAACATCCTGCGCGAGATCGCGTTCTTCCCGGTGGTGGGCGTCTCCTATACCGGCTTCAGTCAGCAAGCAGTCGGCGTCGCCGGCCGCGTTGCCTGCGCTGCTGCCGGTGGGCCTGGGCGCGAAGGGCGGCGAGATCAATAAGATCTACCGCGATGCCTTCACCCGCATCGTGCTGAAGAACGAGGATATCGTCAAAGTGTTGACGGAGGAAGGCGCCAACCTCCAGAAGCTGCTCGACGATACCGGCGCGCCTTGCTGGCCGCCCGATCCGCCGAGCAAGGGCGCGTGTAAGCTGCAGTAGTCGCGTGAAAGTTGGCAACTTGCGCCACGGCGCAAGTTGCCAACTTTAAGGAGGCGCCCATGAAACTCAGACGTAGGGCCAATCTCGAGCCCTACCTCCTGCTCCTGCCGTCCCTGGCCTACCTGGCGATCTTCTTCGCCTGGCCGATGGTGCAGGCGTTCGGCCTGGCGTTTCGAGCCGATGACGGCCGCTGGACCCTGGAATTCTTCCGGCGCATGGTCGGCGACGCCGCGTTCTGGCCAGCCCTGCGCACCACCCTGATCCTGGTGGTCGCCATCATCCCGCTGCAGTTCATCCTGGCGTTGACCATGGCGCTGTTGGCCACGGCCGGGCTGCGCGGCTCGGCCGCGCTGATCTACTTCTACGCGCTGCCCATCGCCGTGTCGGACCTGGCCGCGGGCATCGTCTGGTTCAGCATCTTCACCGAGCGCGGCTATCTCAACACGATCCTGCAAGGTCTGGGCCTGCTGGACCGGCCATTCATTTTCCTCCAGTACGGCGCTGCCTGGTCCCTGATCGCCGTGATCCTGGCCGAGGTGTGGCGCGCCACCTCCATCGTCTTCGTGATCCTGGTGGCCGGCCTGCAGGGCATCCCGAAGGAATATCACGAGGCGGCCGAGGTGTTCGGCGCGGGTTGGTTCGCGCGGCTGCGCCGGGTCACGTTGCCGCTGCTGCGACCCAGCATCCAGGTGGCGCTCATTTTGCGCACGATCCTGGCCTTTCAGGTGTTCGCCGTGGTGGTGGCGCTCACCGGCGACGGGGTCAAGGTGCTGGCCTCGGAGGCGTACCAGTGGTACAACCAGTGGCGCAACCTTAACGTGGCCGCGGCCTATGCCGGCCTGATCCTGATGATCTCGCTGCTGTCCACGGTCATTTACCTGCGCGCGCTGCGCACCCGCGCCGAAGCGCTGACCGTCTAGAGGAGGTGCGTCCATGACCGCTCGACCTGTACTGCGGCGCGCGCCCCGTCCTGGCCACATCCTGGTCTATCTGGCCGCCATCCTGGTGGCCCTGTACATCGTGGCGCCGATCTATCTGATCGCCGTGATGGCCTTCAGCCCGCGCGCGGTCGTCTACAGCTATCCCAAGCCGCTCCTGCCGATCCAGATCAGCCTGGAGACAATATCCTTTTTCATCAACAGCTACGGCATCCTGGATTCGGTCAAGAACAGCGTGCTCGTCGCCGTCTTCACCCTGGTCATCTCGCTGGTGATCGGCGCGCCGGCCGGCTACGCGCTGGCCCGCTACATCTTCCCCGGCGCCGATCTCTACCGCATCTTGATCCTCTCCACGCGCGCGTTTCCGGTGGTCATCCTCTCCATCCCGCTTATCACCACCTATATTTCCTGGGGATTGGATGACACCGCGCTCGGCGTGGCGCTGCTGCACACGGCCATGGCCCTGCCGACCACGATCCTGGTCACCAGCAGCATCTTCGTCGGCGTCTCGAAGGATCTGGAGGAGGCCGCCATGACGATGGGCTGCACGCGCGCGGGCGCCTTTCGCCGGGTGGCCCTGCCCCTGGCGTTGCCCGGCCTGGCAGCCTCGGCCATCTTCACCTTCATGCTCTCCTGGAACGAGGTCTTCGGCGCGGCCATCTTGACTCTGCAAAACCAGACCTTGCCGGCCCGCTTGATCGTGCAGCTCAATCAGTCGCCGATCCCGTTCCGATTTGCGGGCGGCTTCTTCATCCTGGTGCCGGCCATTCTCTTCATGCTTTTCGCCCGGCGCTATCTGTTCAGCCTGTGGGGCGTCAAACTGCGCTAACGAGGTGTGCTTTATGGCCCAAATCCGCATCGAAAACGTGCGCAAGGAATTCGGGAAAGTCGTCGCGGTCAAGGATGTCAGCCTGGTCATCCCCGATCGCGAGTTCATCGTGCTGCTGGGGCCGAGCGGCTGCGGCAAGACCACCCTGTTGCGCTGCATCGCCGGGCTGGAGCAGGTGGACGGCGGCCGGGTCTATTTCGGCGACCGGGATGTGACCGACCTGCCCGTCCGCCAGCGGCGCATCTCGATGGTGTTTCAGAGCTATGCCGTCTTTCCCCACATGACCGTCTTCGAGAACATCGCGTTCGGCCTGCGCATGCAGCATAAGCCGGACGCCGAGGTGCAGCGCCGGGTGCAGTCGGCCGCGGAGCTGCTGCACATCGAAGAGCTGCTGGCCCGCTATCCCGCGCAGCTAAGCGGCGGCCAGCGCCAACGTGTGGCCGTCGCGCGCGCCATCGCCTACGACGCCGACGTGCTGCTGATGGACGAGCCGCTGAGCAACCTGGACGCGCTGCTGCGTCTGGAGATGCGCGCCGAGCTGAAGCGCCTCATCGAGGAGCTGCAGACGACCGTCGTCTATGTGACGCACGACCAGGTGGAGGCGCTCAGCCTGGGCGACCGCATCGCGGTGATGAAGCAGGGCGAGATCCTCCAGGTGGATGCGCCGCTCACCGTCTACGATCGGCCGGCCGCGCACTTCGTGGGCAGCTTCATCGGCAACCCGCCGATGAACTTCCTGACGGCGCGCGTGGCGGATGACGGCGCCGGGCTGCTGGTCGGCGACACGCGGCTGGCGCTGGGGGGCGAGATGGCCGATGTCGCGCAGCGCGCCCGCGGCCAGGAGGTCTGGCTGGGCATCCGGGCCGAGAACATCGAACCGCTCGCCGGACCCGATCCGGCCGCGCTCCCCGGCCGCGTGCTGGTCGTCGAGCCGCTCGGCTCCCACACCCTGCTGACCGTGCAGACGGCCGTCGCGGTGGTCAAGGTGAACGCGCGCACCGACGCGGCCTTCCGCTCCGATCAGCCGATCTGGCTGGCGCTGAGCGCAGACAAGGTGCGTCTGCTTGACAAAGCGACCGGTCGCGCGCTTTAATGCCGAAAATCGCATCGGTGATTCAGAACGCATGAAGATCGGTTTTCTCTCGACGCGCATCGCCGGCGCGGACGGCGTCTCCCTGGAAATCGCCAAGCTGGCCACGATCTGTGGTCGGCTGGGCTGCCAGGTGTGTTATTGCGCCGGCGAGCTGGAACCCTGGCTGGCCGGCGACCAGGGGCGGCTCGTGCCGGAAATGCATTTCGCGCACCCCGAAGCGCGCTGGATTCACGATCACAGCTTCGGCGCGGCACAGGCCGCGGCCGGGCTGCGCGAACGCATCGCGGCCATGGCGGCCGGGCTGAAGGCCGCCATCGCGGCCTTCGTGGCCGATTTCGATGTGGATGTGCTCTTCGTGCAGAACGCACTCGCCATCCCCATGCACATCCCGCTCGGCGTGGCGTTGCACGACTACATCGCCGAGACCGGCATCCCGACCCTGGCGCACAATCACGATCTGCCTTGGGAGCGCGAGCGTTTCGCTGTCACCTGCATTCCTGACATCCTGGAGCGCTGCTTCCCGCCGAACCTGTCGTCGGTGCGCCATCTGGTGATCAACTCGCTGGCGCAGGCTGCGCTGCAAGAGCGCAAAGGGATCGCGGCGACTATTTTTCCCAACATCTTCGACTTCGCGACCGCCGCGCCGGGCATCTCCGATTTCAATGCCGACCTGCGCCGGGCGTTGGGCCTGCGCGACGATCAGCTTTTCATCCTCCAGCCGACCCGCGTCATCGGCCGCAAGGGGATCGAGCTGGCGATCGAGCTGGTGCGCCGGCTGCGCGAGGCGCCGAATCGGGCCCGCCTGGCCGGCAAAGAGGCCGTCCTGGTGATCACGCATCCGGCCGGCGACGAGGGGCTGGCGTATCTGGAGCACGTGCAGGCGCTGGCGCGGGCCGCCGATGTGCCCCTCCTGTACGTCGCCGACCGCTTCGCGGCCAAAGCCGGCTGGCGGGATGGCCGCAAGCTCTACGCGTTGTGGGACGCCTACGTCCACGCCGATTTCGTCACCTATCCCAGCTTCATCGAGGGGTTCGGCAACGCGCTGCTGGAGACGATCTATTTTCGGCTGCCGGCGCTGGTCAATCGCTACCCTGTTTACGCGGCCGATATCGCGGCGGTCGGCTTCGACCTGATCGAGATCGCCGGCGCGATCACCGATGAGGCCGTGGACGCCGCCATCGCCGTCCTGACCGATCCGGTGCGCCGGCGGCGCATGGTCGAGCGCAACTACGAACTGGCGCGCAGCCGCTACTCTTACGAGGCCGTGACGCCGCTGTTGGCTTCGTTGCTGGAGGCTGTCCGGCCATGACCGATCCCTGCGACCGCATCCGTCATCTGTTGCGCTTTCTCTACGGCGCCGAGGCCGGGGCGGAAATCTGGCCGCCGCTGGCGGCCCGGCTGGCAGCCTTTCCCGGTCGCGTCGCTTCGTCGCTCCGGCAGGAGGCTGTCGCGGCCGCGACGGCGCGTCGCGGCCTGACCGAGCGCGACGCGATCCTGATCACCTACGGCGATCAGTTCCGCGAACCGGGCCGGCCGCCGCTCCAGACGTTGCACGACTTCCTGAACGACCACCTGCACGACGTGATCAGCGGCGTGCACATCCTGCCGTGCTTCCCCTACTCCTCGGACGACGGCTTCTCGGTGATTGACTACCGTCGGATTGATCCGGCGCTGGGCGATTGGGACGACGTGGTCGCCATCGGCCGCGACTACCGCCTGATGTTCGATTTTGTCGCCAATCATATCTCGCAGCACAGCGCGTGGTTCCAGGCCTTTCGCCGCGGAGAAGCGCCCTATCGCGATTACTTCATCGTCGTAGACCCCGGCGCCGATCTGTCGCAGGTGGTGCGGCCGCGCGCCCTGCCGCTCCTGACGCCGGTCGAGGTCGCCGACGCGACGGGCAGGCACACCCGTCATGTCTGGACCACCTTCAGTGACGATCAGATAGATCTCAACTATGCCAACCCGCAGGTACTCCTGGAGATGACCGACGTGCTGCTGGAATACGCGGCCCGCGGCGCCGAGATCATCCGGCTGGACGCCATCGCCTATCTGTGGAAGAGCATCGGCACGTCGTGCATCCACCTGCCGCAGACGCATGCGGTCGTCAAGCTGTGGCGGGCCGTTCTCGATGCTGTCGCCCCCCACGTGCTGCTCATCACCGAGACCAACGTGCCTCATGCCGACAACATCAGCTACTTCGGCCGGCCGTTGGCCGAGACGGGAAGCACCGACGAGGCGCAGCTGGTCTACAATTTCTCGCTGGCGCCGCTGACGTTGCACGCGCTGCAGGCCGGCGACGCCTCCCGGCTGACGGTGTGGGCAGCCGCCCTGCAGCCCCCCACGCCGACGGCTGCCTTCTTCAACTTCATCGCCTCGCACGACGGCATCGGCGTCTTGCCGGCGCGCGGCATCCTGGCCGACGCCGAGATCGAGGGGCTGGTGGCGCAGACGCTGGCGCACGGCGGCCGCGTCTCATACAAGGCCAATCCAGACGGTTCGACCAGCGTCTATGAGCTCAACATTACGCTCTACGATTTCCTGAACGACCCCGACCGGCCCGACCCGGCGCGCGATGTGGCGCGTTTCCTGGCCTCGCAGGCCATCCTGCTCTCGCTGGCCGGCGTGCCGGGCATCTATGTCCACAGCCTCTTCGGCTCGCGCAACTGCCATGCCTGCTTCGCCGAGACCGGCCGGGCCCGATCGCTGAACCGTCAAAAGTTCGCGCGCGCCGCCCTGGAGTCCGTGCTGGCCGATCCTGCCCACCACGAGCGATCGGTGTTCGACGGGTATCGTCGGCTGCTGCGGGCGCGGCGGGCGGAGCCGGCGTTTCATCCCGCGGGCGGCCAGCAGGTGCTCGATCTGGGGCCGGCCGTCTTTGCCGTGTTGCGTACTCCGCCGCACGCCGGCCGGCCGGTGCTGTGCCTGACGAGCGTCGTCCCGCAGCCGCAATCCCTCGCCCTGTCGCCGGCCAGCGGCGCGTGCTACGCGCCCTACGGCTGGCGCGATCTGATCGGCGGCGGGGTCTATCCGGCCGCGCCTGGCCAAATCGAGGTCGGCCTGGCGGGCTACCAGACCATCTGGCTGACGCCGCTGCCCCGTCCAGACCCCTGTTGAGGTCACGCCGTCCGACGAGCCAGAGTTGGAATCGGTCGTCTTTTTGCCGCCCTGTTCCCCTCAGGGTATAATGGCGATGTTATGGTTCGGTAGCCCGGACGAGGGCTGAAGCCGGCCGATGTCATTTTGCCTCGAAACAAGGTCGCATCATCATGACGCCATTCTTGCAGCTGGTCCTATGTCTCATGATCATCATCACCGCCGCCAAGACGGGCGGTTGGCTCGCCGTGCGTCTGCGTCAGCCGGCTGTGCTGGGTGAACTGTTGATCGGCGTGCTGTTGGGCCCTAGCTTGCTCGATCTGCTCCATTGGCAGGTCCTGGCCAATCCTGCCGAGCCGCATCTGTTGACCGAGGCGGTGTATGAGCTGGCCGAGCTGGGGGTGATCTGTCTGATGTTCCTGGCCGGCCTGGAGATAGAGTTGGACGAGATGCGCCATGCCGGTCGGGTGGCCATGCTGGCCGGCGTGAGTGGGGTGATCGTGCCATTGGTGATGGGCGCGCTGGCCGTATGGCCGTTCGGTTATCGGGGCAACGCGGCACTGTTCGCCGGCGTCACCCTGACCGCCACCAGTGTCAGCATCAGCGCGCAGACGTTGCTCGAACTGGGTGTGTTGCGCCGACGCGAGGGGATCGCGCTGCTGGGCGCAGCGGTCGTGGACGATGTGCTGGTGATCTTGATTTTGTCGCTCTTTCTGGCGCTCAGCAGCAGTGCGGCGAGCCTGACGTCTGTGCTGTTCGTCCTGGCGAAGATGGTTGTCTATCTGGCGGCGGCCCTGGCGACGAGCTTTCTGCTCTTGCCGCGGCTGGTCGTCTGGGTGGATCGTCAGCCGATCAGCCAGGGATTGGCTGCGTTGGTTTTCGTCGCCGCGCTCGCCTTTGCTTGGACGGCCGAGATCGTGGGCGGCCTGGCGGCGATCACCGGCGCGTTTATCGCCGGGATGGGCCTCGGCCGCAGCCGTTTGCGCGCTGAAATCGGCCGCAGTATGCACACGATCACCTACGCGTTCCTGGTTCCCATCTTTTTTGTCAGCATCGGCTTGAAAACCGATACCCATCTGCTGGCCGGGCCGATGTTTCTGCTGGCCGGCGTGATGGTGCTCGTTGCCATCTTCTCGAAAATCATCGGCTGTGGCATCGGCGCACGCCTGGGCGGTTTTACCAATCGTGAGGCACTGCGCGTCGGCCTGGGCATGGTCAGCCGAGGCGAGGTCGGCCTGATCGTGGCTGCGGTGGGTGTGAACGAAGGGATCATCGAGCCCAACCTGTTTGCCGTGGTGACGATCATCGTCCTGGTCACGACGCTGGTGACGCCGTTGTTCCTGCGACAAGCTTTTGCTCACAAGGAGTTGAGCCATGCCTAACCTGGTGGTCGCTGTGTTGCCGAATCTGGATCGGTGCCAGGAGGTTCTCAGCACCTGGGAACGTATGGGAGTAACAGGTGTTACGATCCTGGAGAGTATCGGGCTGCATCGGCTGAAGCAGGCATTTGCCCGGCGCGATGACCTGCCGCTGATTCCGTCGCTGCGCCATCTGACCGAGAGCGAGGAGTATCATCATCGCACGGTCTTTGTCGTGTTGGGTGACGAGTTCGATATTGACCGGTTTCTGGCTGACACCGAGGCGAGTGTGGGCGATTTTAACGCGCCGGATAGCGGCGTGCTTTTCGTGGTACCGGTGACGCGGGCGTTGGGCTTGCGGCCTCACTGGATCAAGGCGTAACGGCAGGGCGAATCGGCGAGGTAGCCAGCACACATCGGCACAAACAGGGGAAGCGGTGGGAGGGGGAGGTTGGCCAACTGGCCGATTGTCGGACATGAGTGGGCGGTCGCGTTGCTGGCGAAGGCCATTGCCGACAACCGTCTGAGTCATGCCTATCTGTTTACCGGGCCGGCGCAGGTGGGCAAGACCACCCTGGCGCGCGCCTTCGCGCAGGCTATCCTCTGCGAGCGGCAGAACGGTGAGCTGTGCGCCGTTGCCGGGGCTGACGCGCATGCCACAGTCTGTCGTACCTGCCGGCGCATCGCCGAAGGTCGGTATCCCGATCTGCAGATCATTGCGGCCGAGAAAAACACCATTCAGATCGAACAGGTGCGCGCCCTGCAATCGGATGCAGCGCTGTCGCCGTTGGAAGGCCGGCGCAAGGTGTTCATCATCCGCGAGATCGAGCGGGCCACCGCGCCGGCCGCCAATGCGCTGCTCAAGACGCTCGAGGAGCCACCGCCGCACGTCGTTCTGCTGTTGACCAGTCAGCGCCGTGATCTGGTGTTGCCTACGGTGCGTTCGCGCTGCCAGATTATTCACCTGCGGCCGGCGCCGCTGGCGCAAGTGCAGGCGATGCTCACCGCAGCCTGGGGTGTAGAACCGGCGCAGGCAGAGCTGCTCGCCCGCCTCAGCAGCGGCCGCGTCGGCTGGGCCGTCGAGGCGCATCAGCACCCCGAGATCAACGAGATACGCCACCGCTGTCTGGATCAGCTGCTCGACCTGGCGGCAGCGGGCCATGTCGGTCGGTTGAGCTGGGCCGAGGCGCTCAGCCACCAACCCGATTTGATCGAGGAGACGTTGGGACTGTGGGCGACCTGGTGGCGCGATATCTTGCTGATCCAACGCGGCGTGCCCGAGGCGATCGTCAACCTCGACCGTCGCGCGCAGCTGGTGCAGCAGGCGGGCCTTTACCGCCCCGCCCAGGTCGAGGCTGTGTTGACCGATCTGACGCGCACGGTTCAGCGCATTCGGGCCAATGTCAACGTCCGCCTGGCCCTGGATGTGCTGGCGCTGCGCCTGCCAAAGCCGATTGTGGTATAGTTGGGATGGCCGAGAGCGTAGAGAGAGGAGAGTTGGAGATGCCGTTCGTTGTGGGAGTTGCGTTTCAACCGGTTACAAAGGTCTACTATTTCGATCCGGCCGGCCACGACGATTTACAGCCCGGTGATCGCGTCGTGGTAGATACGGCGCGAGGTCGCACGTTGGGCCGGGTCGTTTTTGCGCCGCGCGAAGTCGAACCGAGCGAGATCAGCGGCACCCTCAAGCCGGTGATCCGGCGGGCTACGGCCTGGGACATGGTGCAGCGCGATCAGCTGGCGCATCGGGAGCCCGAAACGCGCGCGCTCTGCCAGGAGCGCGCTGATGCGCTCAAACTGGACATGAAGGTCATCAAAGTCGAGTACAGTCTCGACGGCAGCAGTCTTCTGGTTTATTACACCGCAGAGCAGCGGGTTGATTTCCGCAATCTGGTGCACGAGTTGGGCCAGCTCCTCCATACCCGCATCGAGATGCGCCAGGTGGGGGTGCGCGATCAGGCCAAGTTCCTGGGCGGCTATGGCCGTTGCGGCCGGCAACTCTGCTGCGCGAGCTGGCTGCGCGAATTCGCGCCGGTTTCGATCAAAATGGCCAAAACGCAGGACCTGCCCCTCAACTCGTCGGAGGTGTCGGGGGTCTGCGGCCGGCTGCTTTGCTGTCTGAGTTACGAGAACGATCTGTACGCTGAGGCCCGGCAGCACATGCCCAAGCTCAACAGTATTATCGAGACGCCTCAAGGCCGGGGGAAAGTCAAGCAGGTCAACGTGCTACGCAATTCGGTCACCGTGTTGGTAGAGGGACCTGGGGAGACCAGCCAGTACGTTGAGGTGATGCTGCCGGAACGGCCGGTTGCGCCGGCAGATGCAGGGTGCGCGACCTGTCCGAAGCGACGCAAGCTGTTGGCCACCGCCGAGGAGGGAAAGGCACACTTCGAGGAAGAAGAAACGCTCGCCGAAGCTGCCGAGAAGGTATCGCAGCCGGCCGAACAACCCGCGCCAAAGTCCGCTCAACCGGCATCATCCGGCAAGCAAGGCACGCGTTCTCGCAGCCGCCGCAAAAAACGTTAGCGCATTCGTCTTAATCGGTCCGAGCGCGGTGGTAGCCGCAAGCGGCAGCAGCTATGGGTTGCGCGGCTCAACGATGAGTTTGACGGCCGTTCGTTCCTGTCCGTCAATATCTACTTCGACGAACTCCGGCACGCATATGATCTGGATGCCGTCTAGCGCCAGGTAGTCGCGCGCAATTGCGATCGCTTTGATTGCCTGGTTCACGGCGCTGGCTCCGATCGCCTGTACCTCTGCGTGCCGACGCTCTCGCATCATGCCGGCAATGGCGCCGGCAACGGCCGTCGAACGGGACTGAGCTGAGACCTTGATCACCTCCATGGTGCGCCTCCTGGCAGCGATGGAGCTGCGACTGATTGTGTGAAAGCCAGGGCCGTCCTTTGACGGAGCAAGTTTGCTGAAGACAATTGTACACCAACCGCATCACAAAAGCAAGGGCTTTCGGCCAAATGGACGCATCGCGCGATGAAGATAGCCCCTACCGGGCTGTGGCCGACCGGTCGTCCTGCCTCGACCGCATCTTTCTCCTGATGTTGCTGGCAGGCTTGCTGGCAGGCTGCGCGTCTCGCCCGACGGCCGGTGCTGTGACACCGACTACATTCGTTCAGCCGCAGCCATCGGCGACGGCCGCGCCATCGCCCTCGCCCCGGCGCCCCACGACCACATTCCCGGTCGTCCCCTCGGTTGCTCCGCCCACCCCGGTGCCCTCTGCTACTCCGACCGTGGATGTCTGTCCCGTACTGCCTGCCGATCCGCTCCGGCCGCGCTACCGCTTCGATGTGACGGCCGACCCGGCCACGCATCGGCTACGGATCTGGCAGGCGGTGACGGTGGCCGACCCGGCGCGGCTGGAGATGGCCGAAGTGGTGTTCAACGTGCCGGCGAATGGCGTGGCGGGCGTCTTCGCGCTCGAAGCCGTGCATCTGGCCATTGCGCCGGCGCAAGCCGTCGGGACCGGCCCCCTCCGGCCAACGGCCGTGATGCTGGACGGTGCCACCCTGCGCGTGCGCTTGCCGTCGGTGGCGATGCGGCCGGCGGCCCTCACCGTTTGTCTGGACTACACGGTGCGCCTGCCGCCGGCCGGTCATGAGGGGATCTCGGCCATGCACGCGCTGGGCTGGTCCGAGCTGGGGATGGTGGCCGGCTACTGGTATCCTGTCCTGGCTCCCTACGTCCCTGCGGCGGCCGGTGGCACCGGTCGCTGGCTGATCACCCCCTATCATCCGGTGGGCGACCCCATCGTGTACGAGACGGCCGACTACGAGATCACGATCCGCGCGCCGGCGCCCTATCAGGTGATCGCGGCAGGCCTGATGCGCGCAGAAGCGGGCGTCTGGCACTTCCGGCTGGCACGCGCCCGCGGCTTTGCGTTTGTGGTCAGCGATCGGCTGGTGGCCAGCCAGGCCGACGTGCTGGGGATTCCGGTGCGCGTTTATCATCTGGCCGAGCACGGCCGGGCCGGCCAGTCTGCGCTGCGCAGCGTGCAGGAGGCATTGCCGCTCTTCGCGGAGGCCTACGGCCCCTATCCCTACACCGAGCTGCTCATCGTTGAGGCCGCCCAGTTCGGCGGCATGGAATACAGCGCGCTGATGACGTTCAGCCGGGACTGGTTCGCTGCCTATCAGCCGCCGGCCACAGACGCCGACTTCGGCGCCGACCTGTTGGTGCGTTTTGTGGTGCATGAACTGGGCCATCAGTGGTGGTACGGCGCCGTGGGCAACGATCAGGCCCATGAGCCGTGGCTGGATGAAGCCCTGGCGCGCTACGGTGAGGTGTTGTACTATGAAACCCTCCACCCAACCCATCTGGCCTGGTGGGAAGCGCCTTCGGCCGGCATGGCGACCCAGCCGATCAATCAGCCGATCTATCGTTTTTCCGACACGACGAGTTATGTACAGGCGGTTTACGTCAGCGGCACGCGCTTCTGGCTCGACGTGCGCCGATTGTTGGGTCGGCCGGCGTTTGCCGTCTTCTTGCAGGAATACCGCGAGCGCTATCAGGATCAGATCGTGAGCGAGGCGGCCATCCTCGCACTGCTGCGCGAGCGGCTTGGCCCGGCATCTGCCGCGCTTTGGTCTACATATTTCAGGTGACATCACGGCAAGGGGCTTCGGATCATGCGCGTCGTCATGATTTCCAAGGCGCTGGTGGTGGGCGCTTATCAGCGCAAGCTGGAGGAGCTGGCCCGGCTGCCCGACGTCGAGCTGACGGCGATCGTGCCGCCCGCGTGGCGCGATCGGCGTAGCCATGTCGTGCTGGAACGAGCATATACTCGCGGTTACACGCTGATCGTCGCGCCGCTCCTATTCACCGGCCAATATCACCTCCATTGCTATCCGACGTTGGGGCGGCTCCTCAGGCAGCTCCGGCCCGACATTGTGCACATGGACGAGGAGCCGTACAATCTGGCGACCTGGCATGCCCTGCGCCTGGCTGAGGCGGTCGCTGCGGCCGGGCTGTTTTTCACCTGGCAGAATCTCAATCGGCGCTACCCCTGGCCGTTTCGAGCCTTCGAGGCGGCGAATTATCGGCGGGCCGTTCATGTGATCGCCGGCAACGCGACCGCGGTCGAGGTGCTGCGGGCCAAAGGCTATCGCGGGCCGGTCACCGTGATCCCGCAGTTCGGCGTAGACCCCGAGGTCTTCCGGCCGGCCCTGGCCGATGAGAAGCCGCCTGCCTCGACGTTTCGCATCGGCTATGTGGGGGGCCTGATCCCGGAAAAAGGCGTGGCTGTGTTGTTGCAAGCGTGCGCCGGGCTGCCGGGGACCGGCTGGCGATTGACCTTGCTGGGGGATGGGCCAGAACGGTCGCGGCTGGTCGGCCTGGCCGAGACGTTGGGCATCCGCGAGCGGGTGGATTTCCTGGGGCATCGGCCTTCGACGCAGATACCGGCGCTTTACCGCGAGCTTGATGTGCTGGTCTTGCCCTCCATCAGCCGGCCGAACTGGGTGGAGCAGTTCGGCCGCGTCTTGATCGAGGCCATGGCGAGCGGCGTGCCTGTCGTCGGCTCGACCTGCGGGGAGATTCCCAATGTGATCGGCGACGCCGGCCTGATCTGTCCGGAGGGCGATGTGCGCGGCCTGACTGCGACGCTGGCGCGGCTGATGGACGCGCCGTCGTTGCGCCACGAGCTGGCCGAGCGCGGCCGAGCGCGCGTGCTGGCGCGCTTCACGCAGGCGCAGGTTGCCGTGGCCACCTGGGACGTGTATCGGACGATCATGGCCGGAAAGGTTTCAACACAAACTGTTGCGGGGCGGCCAGCAGGCGACCGATGAGGTTTTGTATCATGAAAATCTATGCTATAATAGGGCCGTGCCCGAAGACATAGATTCATCGCTGGACATCGGCCTGAACGCGCATTTGCTGTCGCTTGCGCCGACCTATCGCGGCGCGGGCATCAACGGTTACATCTTGAATCTGTTGCGGCATCTGCCGGCCGCGCGGCTGGCAGCCGGCCAGCCGTTCCGCTACATTGCCTATCTGCACGATGCGCGCTTTGTCGCGCCGGCCGGGCTGAGCGTCGTGCGTTCGCGTTGGGATACGGGTGGCCCCTGGCGACGCATCCTGTGGGAGCAGACCCGGCTGGCGGTGCTGTCTCGCCACCTGGCGCTGTTACACGGCCTGGCGTATGCACTGCCGGTGGCCTGTGCCTGTCCGACCGTCGTGACGGTGCACGACCTGAGCTTTCTCAGGTACCCGCAGGCGTTTCGGCGCTTCAACCGGGCTTATCTGGGCTGGATGACGCGCCTGGCGGTGCGCAAGGCGGCGCGCGTGATCGCCGTGTCGGAGAGCACACGCCGGGACGTGATCGCGCTGTGTGGTGTGGCCGACGAGAAGGTGACCGTAGTGCCGAACGGCGTGACATCGGATTTTTGCCCGGCCGAGGCGCACGCGGTGGCCGCGTTTCGCCAGCGCAAGGGCCTGCCGGAGCGGTTCATCTTGTTCCTGGGGACGTTGGAGCCGCGCAAGAACGTCGAGCGGCTGGTGGAAGCCTATGCGCTTCTGGCACAGCGGCAGAGGGGCGATCTGCCGCCGCTGGTGATCGCCGGTGCCAAAGGCTGGTTTTACGACACGATTTTCGCCCGCGTTGCGCAGCATGGGTTGGCCGGCCGGGTCATCTTTCCGGGTTTCATCCCGGCCGATGAGCTGCCGTGGTGGTATCGCGGCGCAACGCTCTTTGTTTACCCGTCGCTCTTTGAGGGGTTTGGATTGCCGGTGCTGGAAGCCATGGCCTGTGGCACGCCGACGATTACGTCCAACGTCTCCTCGCTGCCCGAGGTGGCAGGCGACGCCGCGTTGCTGGTCGCGCCGGACGATCCGGTGGCGCTGGCCGACGCCATGGCGCGCGTGCTCGATGAGCCCGACCTGGCCGCACAGATGCGCGCGGCCGGCCTGATGCAGGCCAGTCACTTCTCATGGGCACGGACGGCCGCCGCGACGGCGGCCGTGTATCAAGCCGTACTGGGAGAATCGGCGTGAAAAGCGACGTCCGACGCTGGATGCCCTGGGTGACGCTGCTCTTTGATGCGGTTTTGATCAACGCTGCGTTCCGGATCGCCTACTGGTTGCGCTATGACCTCCAGCTGTTCCGCTCTGTGGATCCGGCCAACAATGTGCCCTATAGCGCCTACCTCCCCCTGGTCATCCTGCAAACGATCGTGTTGTTGCTGGCCATGCGCCGCGAAGGCGCCTACGACCTCCGGCGCACGCGACCACTTTTCGACGAGCTCTACGGCGTGCTGAACGCCACGACGACCGCCATCATGCTGGTGATCGTCTTCGTCTTCTTCTATCGCAGCCTCTTCTACTCGCGCATCATCTTCGTGTATGCCGGCATCCTCATCTTGATCCTCGTCGGCACGGCCCGGCTGGTGCGCCGCATGATCCTGGCTCGCCTGCGCCAGGCCGGCGAGGGCATAGATCGCCTGCTGATCGTCGGCGCGGGCGAAGTGGGCCGGGCGGTGATGCGCAACATCATCGCTCAGCCGGAACTGGGCTATCAGATCGTCGGCTTTCTGGACGATGATCCGGCTAAAAGCCACACCGACATCGGGCCAATCAAGGCGCTGGGCACCACCGAAGTGCTGGCGCATGTCATTCAAACGCACGCCATCAATCAGGTGATCATCACGTTGCCGTGGCAATATCACCGCAAGACGATGCGCCTGGTGCTGGAGGCCGAGGAGGCGGGCGCGCGGGCGCGGGTGGTGCCCGACCTGTTCCAGCTCAGCCTGGGCGGCGTGGACGTGGAAACGATCAACGGCATCCCGCTCATCAGCATCAAGCCGACTGCGCTGACGGGATGGAACCTGGTCATCAAGCGCGCGCTCGACCTGAGTCTTTCGATCCTCATCGTACTGCTGACTGCGCCGCTCTGGCTGCTCATCGCCCTCGCTATCAAGCTGGACTCGCCCGGGCCGGTCTTCTTCAAACAAGAACGAGCCGGCAAGGGCCGCAAGCCGTTCATGGTCTACAAATTCCGCTCCATGTACGTGGGCGCGGAAGCCCAGCAACAGGCGCTGGCTGCACACAACGAGGCTTCCGGGCCGCTTTTCAAGATGCGCGACGATCCGCGGCGTACGCGCGTCGGCCGCTTCCTCCGGCGTACCAGCCTGGACGAGCTGCCGCAGTTCATCAACGTGATCCGGGGAGAGATGAGCATCGTCGGCCCGCGGCCGGCGCTCTTCAGCGAGGTCGCCCAATACCAGGAATGGCAGCGCAAACGGCTCGAGATCCAGCCCGGCATCACCGGCCTCTGGCAGGTCAGCGGCCGCAGTGATCTCTCCTTCGACGAGATGGTCATGCTCGACATCTACTACGGCGAGAACTGGTCGCTGGGGGCCGATATTCGCATCATGCTGCGCACGATTCCGCAAATCCTGTTCGGCGATGGAGCCTATTGACCGTGCAGACGCTCACCTCATCTGACATGCAGGAGTTGGTTGCACTGACGGTGGAGCTGGTGCAGACGCCCAGCATATCCGGCCAGGAAGGTGCCGTGGCCCAACTGCTGTCTGCTGCCATGAAACGCCACGGCTTTCATGATGTATGGATTGATCCGATGGGCAACGTCATCGGCCGGTACGGCGCCGGCCGTGGCCCGCGCCTGCTGTTCGACGGCCACATGGACACCATTGACGTGGGCGATCGTGAGGCCTGGACGCGCGATCCGTTTGCAGGCATTGTGGAGGATGGCATCCTCTACGGCCGGGGCGCGGCCGACATGAAGGCGGCGCTGGCGGCGATGATTTTCGGCGTCAAGCTGCTGGCCGAGACGGAGACGCAGCTCGGCGGCGACCTGTTCGTCGCGTTTGTCGTCCAAGAGGAGCCGTGCGAGGGAATGGCCGTTCAGGTGCTGTGCGAGGAGGAAGGGCTGACGCCCGACTTCGTCGTGCTGGGCGAACCGACCAACCTGGATATCGCCTTGGGCCAGCGTGGGCGGATCGAGCTGGATGTGACGGTGCATGGCCGCGCCGGGCATGCGGCTGCGCCGCAGCAGGCCGTCAACGCCATCCATGTGGCGGCCCGTCTGATCTTCGGCGTCGAACTGCTCCAACCGAGCCTGCTCACCGATCCCGTGTTGGGCCAGGGCACGATTGCCATCACGCACATCTGTAGCACGGCCGGCAGCCGCAACGCGATCCCCGATCGCTGCGATCTGGTCATTGATCGTCGGCTGACGCTGGGTGAGACCGAAGCGCGCGCAATCAACGAGCTGCAGCAGATCATCCGCCGTGAAGGCCTGCGCGCCGACATCGCGACCACCGAAATCGAGGCGCGCACCTACACCGGCTTTGTCCGACGCGTGCGCAAATACTATCCGTCCTGGCTGCTCCCCGAGAAGAGCCCACTCGTGCGCGCGGCCATACGGGCCGTGGAGCGCAGCCTGGGATATACGCCCCGGCTGACCACCTGGCAGTTCTCGACCGACGGCGCTTACACTCTGGGGACGGCGGGCATCCCCACGATCGGTTTCGGCCCGGGCGACGAGCGCTATGTGCACACCGCCAACGAGCAGGTGGTGCTGGCGGATGTGGCACGCGCGGCGCAAGTCTATGCCCAACTGGCAAAAGAACTCCTACCGGCGTGAGGATATGGCTACAGTAAATTCATTGCCCCGTATTGCCATCTTGATGGCGCACACCGGCGGCGGCCATCTGAGCGCCGCCCGCAGCCTGGCCGAAGCCCTGGAGGGGCACGCGCACGTCACGATCATCAGCCTGGTGGACGACTACGTGGATTTTCCCTGGAACACGATGTCGCTCACCTACGGGCCGTGGGTGAACTATGCGCCGTGGCTGTATCACCTGGTCTATCGGGCGTTTGCCTCGCGCAAGCGCGTCGAGTTCACCTATCGCGCCGCCTATCCGCTGGTGCGGCGCGAGGTGGCTGCCGCGTTCGCGCCCGATTGGCCCGACATCGTGATCAGCGTCCATCCGTTGCAGACCGAAATCCCGTTGCGCGCGTTGCGCGAGCTGGGCAACCCGGCGCCGTTCGTCACCGTCGTCACCGATCCGGTCACGCCACCGGTGGCCTGGTTCTGTCCGGCAGTGGACCTGACCGTGGTCGCCACCGAGCCGGCCCGTCGTACCGCCATCGAATGCGGCGTCCCGGCCGACCGCATCCGCATCCTCGGCTTGCCGGTGCGCAAGGCGTTCGCCAGTGTGTGGGGTCGGCCCAAACCCGAGGCCCGCAGCCAGTTGGGACTGGAAGCCAACCGACCGATGGTGTTGTTGACCGGTGGCGGCGCCGGCATCGGCAAGCTGATGCCCATGGCGCGTGCCATCGCGCGCCACCTGGCCCAGGCCCCATATCCGGCGCAGATGGCGATCATCGCCGGCCGCAATCAGATCTTGCAGAAGCAATTGCTGGCCGAACGCTGGCCACTGCCGGTGAAGGTGCTCGGCTTCGTCGAGGATATGCCGAACTGGTTGGCCGCGGCCGATCTGCTGGTCACCAAGGCCGGGCCGGGCACGCTGGCCGAGGCCACTTGCGCCGGCCTGCCGGTCATCATCACGGGCCACATCCCGGGGCAGGAAGATGGCAACGTTACCTGGCTCGAAGAGCATGGCGCTGGCATCTACGCGCGCGAGCCGGAGCGGGTCGGCACGCTGGTCCGTGATCTGCTGCGGCCCGACAATCCGACGCTGGCACAGATGGCGATCCAGTCGCATGCGCTGGCGCAATGCGACGCCTCGACTCAGATCGCGCAGGCCGTCCTGGAGTTGTACCGTCAGCCGCGGCAACCTGTAACGCCTGTCGTCACCCGGCATCCAACCAAGCGTGGGTTGACATTCAAAGAATGGATGAGGATACGCTATGACAACCGCAAACGTCACCTGGGTTGAGGATATGCAATTCGTGGCGCGCGGCGACTCGGGCCACGCCATCGTGATGGACGCCTCAGAGGAGGTCGGCGGCCATAACACCGGCCCCCGGCCCATGGAGGTGCTGCTGATGGGCATCCTGGGCTGCACGGCTATGGATGTGATCAGCATTCTGAAAAAGAAGCGCCAGCCGATTGCCGGCCTGAAGATCTTCGCGACCGGTGAGCGGAATCCCGAGCATCCGAAGTACTACACCAGGATCCATCTGGAATATGTGGCTTACGGCGATGTGGAGCTGGAGGCGCTGGAACGCAGTGCCCAGCTCTCCGAGGAGAAGTACTGTTCGGCGATCGCCACCGTGCGCGGCAAAGCGGAGATCACGCGGAGCTGTCGGGTCGAGAAGGGATGAAGGTGCCGCGGTCATGGCTGTTGTGGGCGCTGGTCGTGCTCAGCCTGGCGACGCTTGGCCTGGGGTTGTGGCTGTGGCAAGCAGAGCGGCAGGAAGTCGCAGCTCAGGCCCGACCTGGAGCCGGGGCCGTGCGGCCGGCACCCGATTTCGCGTTGTATACCGTGGATGGCCGGCTTTTGCGCCTGCGCGAACTGCGCGGCCAGGTCATTCTGCTCAACTTCTGGGCCACCTGGTGTCCGCCCTGCAAGGCCGAGATGCCCGATCTGGACGCTTTGCAGCGCCAATATGGCCAGGCGCGCGGCTTCACCGTCATCGGCGTCAATCTCGAGGAAAGCCAGGCGGTGGTGGCGGCCTTTGGCCGCGAACATGATATCTCTTTCCCGTTGGTGCTCGACGCCGATGGCGCGGTCACCAACGGTCTCTACCAGGTGCGCGGCTTTCCCACGTCCATGATCATTGACCGGGCGGGCAACATCCGCGATGTCTGGATGGGGCAGATCCGTCGAGAAGCGATGGTGCAGCGTTTGAATCGGGTGTGGTGAGGCGTTGCCGAAAGCAATGGCCGTGCGACGCCTTCGCCGCCATCACGGCCGTGGCGGCAGCAAGTCGAGAGGATTCTGTGGGACACCACCCACGCGGATTTCGAAATGCACATGCGGCCCGGTGGAGTTGCCCGTGCTGCCCACTTCGCCCACCAGATCACCGCGCGCCACCCAATCTCCCACGCTGACCCACGCGCCTTTGAGATGACTGTAATAGGCCTGGCTGCCGTCGCCGTGATCTACGATGACCAGGAACCCGTAGCCCACCGTGGACCATTGGCGCAGCGTCACGCGTCCGGCGCGCGCGGCGTAGACTTTCGCGCCGTAGGGCGCGCCGAGATCGAGGGCGCGATGGCCGGCCGAATAGCCCTGCGTCACCGTGCCCCGGATCGGCCAGGCATAAAGATAGCCGGCCGGCGGCGGACCAGGTGGCGCCAGGTTCACGTCGCGACGGCCGTAAGGAATGACCAGCTTCGTGCCGGGTTCCAGCCTCATGCCGGGCCGCAGGTTATTCAGCGGATAGTTGATGATGTCGTCCGGCACGACCCCCCAGCGCGCCGCCAACAGTTCCACGGTCTCGCCTGGCTGTACTGTCACATAGGCGCCTTTGACAGGCAGGATGATCAACTCGGTGCCCAGGGGCACCAGGTCGGGGTTCTGGGCGACGACCGGATTCGACCAGCGGATCGTGTCCACATCAATGTCGAACGCGGCTGCGATATCCCACAGGGTGTCGCCCGGTTGGATGCGATAGGTGGTGATTCCGGTGCGCGCCGGAGAGATGGCTGACTTCCATGATCGGAAGTCGAGCTTATCTTCGAGGTCGGGGCCGACAGGCCTGGCCCCAACAGGGGCGGGAACGGTGCCGTTCAGTGCCAACCACAGGCAGAAGATCAGGGCCGCAACTGTTCGCGCGCGGCCCGATCTGTGTGACGACATGCCTCTTTCCTCATCGTGTGAGAGATATCTATCATCCTATCACAACCTGGCCGATCGCGCAAACATGCTGCGGCACCGGGTCGCGAGCAGCCGGCTCACCCCAGACCGAGCTCGCGGGCACGCACGGCCGCCTGGGTGCGGTCGCGCGCGCCGATCTTGCCCAGGATGACGGTGACGTAATTCTTGACCGTGCCTTCTGCCAGCGCCAGTCGGTCGGCGATCTCGCGATTGGTGAGGCCGTTTGCGACCAGCCGCAAGATCTCGCGCTCGCGCTCCGAAAGCGGCTCCGGCAAACCCTGGTCCGGCGGCCTGGCCGGTGTCGCGAGCCGCGCGAATTCCGCCACCACGCGCGCGGCCACCGACGGCTGGAGGAGCGCGCCGCCGGCCGCCACCGTGCGTACTGCCTGCGCCAGATCATGACCTGAAATATCTTTCAGCAGATAGCCTACTGCGCCAGCCCGCAGCCCCTCGAAAACATAGGCGTCCTCGTCGAAGGTGGTCACGATGATCACGCGCGCATTGGGCCAGCGATCACGCAGCCGTCGCGTTGCCTCGACGCCGTCCATGCCCGGCATGCGGATGTCCATCAGCACCACGTCGGGCAGTATTCGCCCATATTCTGTCAGGGCCGCGGCGCCGTCGGCCGCTTCGCCGACCACCTCCAGGTCCGGCTCCAGTTCCAGCAACATGCGCAGCCCTTCGCGCATCAGGCGTTGATCGTCCACGAGCAACACGCGGATCGGTTGGGATGTCATTGTGTCTCATCCGTATTCAGCGTTGCTTCTTCGGCCTGGCGCGAGCCGAGGGAAAGCCGACAAGACAGTTGCGCGCCGCCGCCGGGCCGCGCCTCGAGCCGGAGCACACCGCCCAGATGCGCCAGCCGTTCCTGCAAACCAGGCAGGCCAAAGCCGACCTGTGATCCGGCCGCAGCCGGGCCGACGCCATCGTCGCTCACCACGAGGACCGCCTGGCCGGCACATGTGTCGGTCGAGGGTTCAACGTGGAACGTGAGCCACACCTGCCGCGCCTGCGCATGCTTTTGGACGTTCGTCAGCGCTTCCTGGGCCACGCGGTAGAAGGCCAGCCGCTGTTCTCCTGTCAGGCCTGCAGGTTCGGCCTCCAGTGCCACATGCACGGGCAGCCGGGTCGCCTCCTCGAAGCGTTGCGCCAGCCGGGCCAACGATTGATCCAGCGACAGTTCAGCCTCCAGCGGCAGACGGAGCATGGCGACCGCGCTGCGCAGGTCGGCCAATGCCTCGCGCAGTGCCTCGCGCACCGTGCCGATGATGTGCGACGAGCGTTGGGGGTCGCTGGCAAGGAACCGTTGCGCTGCCTCCAGTTGCACCACCGCCATCGTCAGTGCGTGTCCGAGGGTGTCGTGCATCTCGCGCGCCAGCCGATTTCGCTCTTCGGAGACTGCCAGCTCCTGAACACGCACGGCGTAATCCTGGAGCTGCCGGTGCGCGTCCTGCAGATCACGGAGCAACGCCTGGCTCTGTCGCCGTGCCTGTTCAGCGCGTGCCAGTGCCAGGCCGAACGCGCCGAAGAAATAGTAACCGGCACCATAAACCAGGCCATACAACAGGCCCTCCGGCCACCCTGCAGCCTGCACGAACATCAGGGTGGTCAGCAATGCCAGTCCGCCGATCCATAGCAGCCCTTCTCGTGCTTCCAGGAGCTGCACGGCCTGTACGCTCAGCACGAAGTAGAGGATCGCCAGGGTGCCCCAGCGGGGATCGAGCGACATGGCGGCCAGCACGAGCACGGCCTGGCCAGCGACGAGCAGCCGCGCGCCCCACGACCCGCGCCGTAGCAGCGGGAGGAAGAAGGTGAGCACCCCGAAGGCGATCAGAAGCGTTGCTGTAGGCCAGTAAGTGGGCTGACCGTGGCGGGCTACCAGCTCGACTGCTGTGACGCTTGCCCAGGCGATCACGGCCGAGGCGACCAGGACGAGATCCTGGAGGCCGCCGAAGTAGTTGAGAATGGCGGAGAGGACGGCGCGCGTTTTCATGGTCTGAACTGTGTCTCATTATATCTCGTCTGCGACGAAATAGGAAAGAAATTCGCGCCCCCTTTCCCCTCCAGCACAGGAAAGGGGGCATGTCTGCACGTCCTGCGACGCCGGGGAGTTCCGCCTTATTGACGGCGACGCAGGATGATCCACGCGCCGAGGGCGATCAGGACCAGGGGCCAGGCGTAGCCTGCCAGCTGGAGCACCCGAAGCCCAGCCTCGCCGGCCAGCAACAGCGCTCCGAGAGCGGCCATGATCCCGCCGGGAATCAAAGGCCACCACTGAAAACGGGGCGTCAGGAAAAGGGAGAGCCACGCGATCAGCACCCAGCCTGTCGAAAAAGCCAGCAAGAAGATCGCGCCCTGGGTCGTCTCGCCGACGGTGGCGAACGGCTGCCCGATCAGGTAGCTGGCCAGAGCAATGCCGGCCAGGATGCCGCCCGGAATGACGAGGCCAAACGTGTGGGTCGCCAGGCCCCAGGCCAGGAAGATCAGCGCCAGCGCGGGTACGATCAGGAGCTCCAGGCGGCCGAGCATCTCCAGCTGGCCCAGCAACATCAGGATGCCAAAAGCGATCAGTGCCAGCCCAGCGGCCACAGAACCACGAGTCGTTGCGTCCGGTCGGGATGTCATGTGAGTACCTCCAGTCAGGATATGCTGTGTCATCCCACAGCGTCGCTGTCAGGATACGACAGGAAGGGTCATGTGTGGTAGTGCCGAAGGTCACATCTGAGGTCATGTGCCGAGGCGGGCGCGGGCACGTAGGGGCGATCCTCCGTGATCGCCCCGTGGCCCGCCCGTACGTAGGGGCGATCCTCCGTGATCGCCCCGTGGCCCGCCC
>FWPU01002154.1_pt1 | contig 55892 bp, 50 predicted proteins | sample 2228361 | NCBI WGS metagenome assembly FWPU01 (sample SAMEA103939777, study PRJEB20133) | metagenome | reverse complement strand
CCTGGAACCGCCGCCAGATGTACAAGCGCCGTTACCCAACCTATCCTGCCCATGTCAAGGACTTCGTGTACCCGTGATGTTATCCACTCCCGTGGAGGCCGGTGTTGGCATATACCCTCTTTTGGTGTTATATTCAATAAACTTCTTTTCCGGGAGCCTTGAGCATATGAATGCCATCCAATTGAAAAGGAGGCGAAAGGACTTATTCTGTGACCCATCATTCCGGCCGTCCACCACAGGGCGGCTTGTGGCGACGTCTCTGGCATACACTGACCGAGCCGAACAGCGCTCTCACCACGCTGGACGAGCGCCGCTGTGCCCGCCTGCTTTCCGTAGGGGCGATCCTCTCCCTGATCTCCCTGCTGCTGAATAACGCTGCCCATATCCTGCGCGACCGCGCCCTCGCGGTAGGCACTGCATTGCTGATAGGAGCCTATGCGCTTAGCCGCACTCGTTACTATCGGGGTGGGGCCTTGCTGGCTGTGCTGGCGCTTTCCGGCGTGCCGCTGGCCACACTGATCGCTCGGGCGGAGTGGGGCACCCCCACCGTGACGGCCACGCTGGCCTGGATAGTGCTCTCGGTGCTGCTGAGCGCCCTAACCTTACCGGTGGCGTGGACGGCAGCCCTTCTGGCCTTTAACTTAGCCGCCCTTCTGATGCTCCCCTTGTTTGTCCCCGCCTTGCCGTTGGCATCAGTGATGCCTTCGCTGGGTCTGGTAAGTGCTGTGGGGGCGCTGGCCTTGGTGGGCAATGCCTTCGGCCAGCACTATCTGGGACAGTCTGAGGCCCGTGCCGACCGTCTGGCGGTGGATGAAGCGCGCTTCCGGCGGCTGGTGGAAGGTGCCCGGAGATGGTCGCCGTGCACAGCAGGGGGCGCTTGCAGTACATCAACGAGGCAGGGATACGCGTCTTCGGGGCCGCCAGCGTTGAGAGCTTGATCGGCAAATCGGTCACGGATTTTGTGCATCCTGACTATCAGGAGGCCAGTGCGCAGCGCATGCGGCAGGCCGAGCAGGGCGAACCGCAGGAGATGGTGGAGGAACAGATCGTCCGTGTTAACGGGAAAGTCGCCGATGTGGAGATCGTCTCTATCCCCACCACCTACGAGGGGCAGCCCGCCGTGCAGATGGTGATACGCGACATCACCGAGCGCAAGCGCATGGAGGAAGAAGTCCGACGCCTCAAGGAGCTGAACGAGGGCATCGTGCAGAACATGGCCGAAGGCATCGTCATTGAGGATGCGGATGGCTATTTTACCTTCGTCAACCCGGCGGCGGCCTCCATGCTGGGTTACCGCGTGGAAGAGCTGCTGGGCCAACACTGGACGCAGGTCATCCCCCCCGATCAGCAACCCATCGTTCGGGCGGCAGATGAGCGCCGCCAGCGTGGCCAATCCGACCGCTATGAGCTGGAGCTGGTGCGCAAGGACGGCACCCGCCTGCCAGTGCAGGTAAGCGGCAGCCCCCGCTTTGTCGCAGGGCGCTTTGCGGGCACGCTCGCTGTCTTCACCGACATCAGCGAGATGCGGCACGCCCGCGAGGCCCTACAGACCGCCTACGAGGCTCTGCAAGAAGTGGACCGCCTCAAGACGCTTATGATCCAGAACGTCTCGCACGAGTTCCGCACCCCGCTGACCTATATCGTGGGCTATGTGGGCCTGCTGCTAGATGAGGCGCAGGACATGGGGCCGCTCACCGACCACCAGCGCCGCAGCCTCACCATCGTGGCTGAGCAGGCCGAGCGGCTGCGTCGCCTCATGGATCGCTTCGTGGCTATGGAGCGTGTCAGCGAAGGCGCGTTGGACCTACAACAGGCCGACCTGGCGTCTCTGCTGGAGCGCAGCGTGGAGGCGGCGCAGATCTTGGCTGCCGCCGCACAACTTACCCTGACGCTGGAAGTGGTCACTCCGCTGCCGCCAGTGCATGTGGACGTGCTCGCTGTGCAGCAAGTGCTGGAGAACCTGCTCTCCAATGCCATCAAGTTCACGCCGGCGGGCGGACGGGTGACGACGCGGGCCTGGGCTTCCGGCAAATGGGTTTACGTGGCGGTATCAGATACCGGCATTGGCATCCCACCACAAGAGCAGGAGCGCATCTTTGAACGCTTCTATCAGGTGGATGGCTCACCCAGCCGCCGTTTTGCCGGTGTGGGGCTGGGGTTGGCACTCTGCAAGCAGGCAGTTGAGGCACATGGCGGGCGCATCTGGGTGGAAAGCCGACCTGGGGAAGGGGCTACCTTCACCTTCACCCTGCCAGTAGCATTTGGCCATTAGCGATGGGTCAAATATTAGCCGCTGATTAGGGTTGATTGGCGTCTTTAGCCTTATCCTTGTTCCGGCCGGGAGGGCTTTGTGGCGGGCCGGGGGTGTGATCGGAGGGGCGGTTGGATTGCCCCGCTGCCTCGCCTGAGCGCCCCGGCGATTCCTCGGACGGCTGGGGTGTTTCGGCAGGCTTGCCCGGTGCCCCGCCCGAATGTCCCGGCGGCTCCTGGGGTGGACTGCCCTTCTTCTCGCGCAATTCCTGCTGGATGGCCCCCCAACTCTGGCCTGCCTCGCGGCGGGCGAAGATTTCCTCCACCGCCACGCCGCTCTCTTCGCTTAGGCGGTAAGCGCGGCTGATGGTTCCCACGCCGTATCCGGCGCAGAAACGAGCCAGCAGGTCATCATAGGAGGCACCGTAACGTTCGGCCAGTGCCGTGAGGGCCGGCTGTACCTGCGCGGCTGCACAGGGAGCACCAGGATGGGTAGCTAGCGGCGAGGCAGCGTCCAGCGCGTCCTCTACCACCGCCTGAGCCTCTGGCGGAGCGGCGAGCAGCAAGCCCACCAGGCGCACCTGCTGATTGCCCAGCGCTATTCCTATCACAGGCTGGGAAGCCGGTTCTGCCATCTGCTGCGCTTCGGCAACGAGCACATCATAATCCGCCAGGGCCTGCTGCACATGGGCCGCCTTGCCAGCGGCGAGGAGGTGCGCTGCCTCATCCAGCCGCTCGGCGGCGAAGCGCAAGCGCAGCTCTAGAGCGTGTGCCGAGCGCGCGGTGAGGCGTAGCTGGGCCTGCTCCAGTGCGCGGTCCAGCGGATAGAGAGGATCGCCCGGGGCGGCCCCGTCAGCAGCATAGGCTAACCCGCCACTGGCCAGTGCCAGCGCGATCACGAACAGGCCCACAGCAGCCAGCCGCCACAGACGCAGTGTCCCAAAGACAGGACGGGCCTGCGACACACGGCGGGTGGCATGGAGACGTGCCCGCAGGCGGCGCGGGGATTGGGCGCGGAACGCCGCCGAAGGGTGGACGTAGCTCCGCGCCTGCCGCAACGCCAGCGCTGCCCGCAGGAGCGGCTCCAGCGTGGCGCGGTGGGCAGGATAGCGCGCCAGGCAATCCTCCACCGTGTGACCCTGCTGCTCAATCCCCTGCAGACATTGCTCTAAGATGTGCTCCAACTCCCTATTCATGGGATGCCTTCCGACTGTTCAACGCCCGCTGAAGCTTGCTCAACGCCCGATGCTGGATCACCCGCGAAGCCCCCTCGCTCTTGCCGATGATGGCCGCGATCTCCCCGTGTGAGAGGTCCTGTACAAAGCGTAGCAGGATGACCTGCTGTTCCTCATCGTCCAGCTCGCGCAGCGCGGCCACCAGCGTGGAGACCTCCTGCGCATGGACAGCGGCCTCTTCAGGCGAGAGGGCCTGTGCAGCGATGCTCCGCAGGTCTTCCTCCGGCATAGGTAGAGGCTGCTGCCTGCGCCGATAATCCACCACCAGATTGTGGGCGATGCGGTACAGCCAGCTGGTGAAGGGCAATCCACGCAGGGTGAAGTTCGGCAGAGCCTCCCATGCCCGCACAAAGACCTCTTCGGTCAGGTCCTCAGCCTCCTGCGGGCTGCCCACACGGAAGTAGATGTAGCGGTAAATGGGTTCCAGATAGCGCAGATACAGATCGCCAAATGCCTCTGCGTCGCCATTGAGCGCCCGCTGGAGCAGCCCGTGTTCGTCCTCGTGTTCGCTCAGGTTGCCTGAGGCCATCATCCCTCAGACTCACTTTATATAACGGATTGGACGGCCTTTTGTTAATGGCAAGGTTGTTGGTGGTTGCCATCCGGCCTTTCAGCCGCAAAGGGCGCCAAGAGGCCAAGGAAAATCTCCGGCCCGCTTGCGCCTTTGCGGTTCGGTCCCTCCCGCCAGAGGCGGGAGGGACTTCCTTGATTGTAAGGGGCACATCCCTGCGGGGCAAGGAAAAGGATGCACCTACCTAATCTCTGCGCACCTGGCGCACCGCCCACGCCAGCACACCGATCAGGCAGTACGCCAGCGCAACGGCCAGCAGCGCAAACTTGAGTGAGGCCGCTACGCCTGCCACCAGCGGTGGCGCTGCCGCGATGGAGCCAGCATGACCCAACATGCTGAGCAACATGACGTTCTCTACAGCATCCAGCACAGCAGCGATGAAGGGCAGAAGCGCCATCCACAGGCCGACACGGCGCAGCGTTCCCCCTGGAGCGAGGCGGGCAACGAGCAGCGTCAGTCCCCCAAAGAGGAACGCATAGGAGGGCATGAAGGCAAAATCCACCAGCAGCTGCTGGCGGGCATAAGGCTCCACCTGCGGCCCCCACGCCTCCAAGATGGCCTCCACACGCTGGGGGGTGAAGGCCAGCTCATAGGGGATGATGCCATAACCGTGCGCGGACATGATGCGTTCCGCCTCGGTAAACTGGTTGCGCACCACTATCGTCGCTGCCAGCGCCAGCAGCGTGATGATGGCAACGCCTCGCGTAGAAGGCTTGTGCTCAAGGAATGATGACATGGGGAACCTCCTCCTGCATGGTATAATGGGGATTATGGACGCTCGCCGCTCGCTTCTCAGGGCATGGGGGATCGCGCTGGCGCTCCTTGCCAGCCTCACCTATGCCGCGCCCGCACACGCGCAAACAGCGCTCATTGCTGCCTCTCCACCTGCTGCCTCGGTGCTCAATACCCAGCCGGAGCGCGTGGTGCTGACCTTCAACCGCATTGTGAGCAACCGGGGGCTGGAGGTCAAGGTCAGCAACGAGGCCGGTGAGCGGGTGGACCTCATGGATGCCCACGTGGATCCCGCCAATGCCTTCACGGTGGTTGTCTCCCTGCCGCCCTTGCCAGAGGGTCGCTATCAGGTTTTCTACAGCGTTTCCTGCTTGGGCGGCTCCACCACCTTGGCCAGTGGCTACTCCTTCAGCATTGACCTCCCCGACCCCTCGCTGGAGATGCTTGCGCCGGTGAACGGCGATGCCTTTGAGACCCCTGCGGTTCCGCTGCGCTTGCAGGTGGGCTATTTTGACCCCTCTCAACCCGAGGACAGCGTGCACCTCTACGTAGATGGTACGTTGTTCGCCCGCCTTGATGTAGTGGAGTACGAGATAGAGGGTCTTGCGCCGGGTGTGCATGAGGTCAAAACAGTCCTTGCCCGCTCTGGGGAGGAGCTACCACAAACAGCCAGAACAGCCACCATTGCTATCGCTCAACCCGACCCAGAAAGCGAGGGCCGCGAGCTGGCTGCGCTCGCCCCGCCTAATGAGGGCCTGCGCCTCACGCCGTTGCAGACGGCGCTGGTGGTCGGTGTAACCCTCCTGCTGCTTGTGGGCGGCATTTGGCTGGGGCGCACGGTGTAGCCCCGCGGGTGCCGCTCAATCCACTACGTCAAACGTCTGCGAGGCCATGAGGCGCTCGCCGATGTAAATCCGCACCTCGTAACGGCCAGCAGGCCAGCCTCCTTGGGCCTCAAACCAATAGTAAGCAGTACCAACGGGGCCGCGCTCCCACAGTTCGCTTTCGCTGCGCACCACCTCGCCGTTGATGAGCAACACCCGCGACCACGAGAGGCCATCAGCCATGTCACTGTAGGCCAGCCAAACGTAGAAGCGCGGCGTGCCCGCTGGGAAAGTGGTGCCTGCGTTGATGGGCGCCAGGTTGGTGGAGATGCCACTAGAGATGGCGGTGATGGTTAGGGTGGCGGTGGCGGGGGGCGTCACTGTGGAAGGGACGGTGGCAAGGTAGGGCGTAGCGGTGGGTGGAGCAGGCGTAGGGCTAGGTGTGATGGTCGGTGGGGGAGGGGATGGCGTGGCGCTGGGACGGGGCGTCTCATAGGTGGGGGGGAGGGTGGCGGTAGGCGTGGGTGGTGGGGCGAAATAAGCCTCTAGGCTGAAGGGGCCCACGAGCAGGCGCAGGCGTAGGGAAGCTGCCACGCCGCCCAGCGTCAGGAGGAACACCAGCACCCAGCGCCAGGCGCGGATGCTCATCTGGCGGCGGAGGCGGAAGTAGCGGTATTTGCGTGCCCCTCGGAAATTGGCGATGGCACCCAGCAGGCTGATGAGCGCCACCAATCCCAGCACATAAGGCGCAAGGTACACGATGGGCGCAAGCATGGAGAGCCACCCTTTCATGGGGGGACAGGCGAGCCGGCGGTGCCCGTGAAGTAGTATAACACACCCTGCGACTGCAGAGCGTCATTCCCTCTCCAACTTGGAGGGAGCCGAGGGTGAGCAAGGGCAATCATCCCTGCTTGCGCCCCAGTAAGTGCGCAAGGATAGCGGCGAAAGGTGTGACGATCATCCACACCGCACCGATAATAAGCAAGGGCGGCCAGTGCACAATAAAGCCGCCCAACACTGCTAACGCCAACCCCAAGAGGCTGGAGGCAATGCTGAGGCGCCGAATGCGGCGTTCGCGCTTCATAGTGCGGCTCCCAGCGTGGCGTCCAGCCACGCCAGATAGGACGCATCCCCCGCAGCAACTGGCACGGCCAGTATCTCCGGCACCTCGTAAGGGTGCAGGGCGCGGATCGCCGCAGCCAGCGCCTCAAAGCGGTCCCGGCGCGTTTTGATCAGGCACAGGTACTCCTGCGCTTCCTCTATAGCATCCTGCCACCAGTAAGTGCTGGTCAGTGGGCCGATCACCTGCACACAGGCCGCCAGCTGCCCCTCCACCAATGCGCGGGCGATGCGCTGGGCGTCCTCCACGCTGGCGGTGGTAGTCATCACCTGAAGGTACTCCCCTGCCATGCTCCCTCCCTCATCACACCCTACAGGGTGCGCGTGACCTTCTGTAGGCCGCGCGGAGTGTCGGGGTCCAGACCGCGCGCCTCGGCCAGCCGCAGAGCGAGCAGCTGCCCCGGCACCACCGTCACCAACGGTGAGAGCCACTCCGGCACACCCAGCGGCAGCGGCAGGCTGGCGCTGGCCAGCGCCAGCGCCTCCTCCTGATCGGAGATCACAAGGAGGTCAGCGCCGCGTTCACGCATGGCGCGCAGGAGGTCCAGCACTTCCTCAAACACTGCTCCGTGCGGCGCAATGAAGAGCGCCGGAAAGTTCGGCTCCACCAATGCCATCGGCCCATGCCGGAAATCCGCCGAGGAGTACGGCTCAATGTGCAGGTAGGTCAGTTCGGTCAGTTTGAGGGCGATCTCAAAGGCTGTCCCATAGTTATAGCCACGTCCGATCACCACGCCGCGCTCGGCGTGCAGCCAGCGTTCGGCTGCGCGGCGCGCTGGCTCGTCGGCCTGTTCTAGCACCTCGGCCACACGGCCCGGCATCTCGCGCAGGGCGGCCAGGCGTTCGCCATCTTCCCCCAGCGCCACCGAAAAGAGCGCCAGCGCGGCCAGTTGTGCAGTGTGCGTCTTGGTCGCCGCGATGGCGCGCTCCTCGCCCGCCTCCAGCAGCAAGCAGTGCTCGGCAACGCGGGCCAAAGGTGAGTCGGCGTAGTTGGTGATGGCCAGAGTGAGGGCGCCCTGCCGCCGCCCTTCCTCCACCACCTCCACGATGTCAGGGCTTTCACCGGACTGAGAAATGCCGATCACCAGCGCCCCCTCCAGATGGGGCGGCCGGTGGTAGAGGGTGAAAATGGAGGGCGTGGCCAGCGCCACAGGCAGGCCGTTGGCGATGCCCAGCAAGTACTGGGCATAGCGCCCGGCGTTGTCGCTGGTGCCGCGCGCCGCGATGATGGCAAAGCGTACTTCGCGTTTGCGCACGGCGGCAGCGAGATCGCGGGCAGCAGCTTCCTGCGAGGCAAGCAATCGCGCCAGCACCTCCGGTTGTTCGTGGATTTCCTGCTCCAGCATTGAGGCAGCCATATCTATCCTTCTTCTTCCTTAGCCGTGCAAGCTCTGTGTTGCGTCTTCCTGTATGTTGGGCAGTGGAGGCCATGCCCCCAATCTTAACATCAAGTGGGGTGGACTGGGTAGCGGCTTTGTGCTAGGCCGATTCTCAATATACTATGAAAAGGGCATACTCGCCGCAGTTTTTGGACTAAGGAGGTCCCATGTCCCAAGAACAAATCCCCCCCACTTCCCCCCGCGATCCCCTTCAGACGGCCCGCGTGCTGATCATCGGGCTGGTGGCGGTGATCGTGGTGCTGGGCTTTGTGCTCATCGTGCAGGCCATCGCCCGCCCTGCTGTGCCCCTCGCTGAGGAGCCGCGCAACGCGTTGGCGGGCAGTACTAATGCGTGCGTGGTCTGCCACCAGCGCACCACCCCCGGCATCGTAGAGCAGTACGGGCGCAGCACCATGGCCATTGCCGACGTGCGCTGCGAGGACTGCCATGAAGTCAGCGCCGATTATCCCGGCGCTGTGGCGCACGAAGGGACCTACGTGCTGCGCTCACCCACGACGGCCATGTGCCAAAAGTGCCACAGCGTGGAGGTGGCACAGTTCAACCAGAGCCGCCATGGCCTCCCCGCCTATGTAGCCTATGCTGGCGCGAATAGCCTACCCCCTGACCTGCGCGCCCTTTACGAGAGCATTCCAGAGGCTGTACCCCTCCCCAATCCGGAGCGCAACGCCCTCTTTGCGTTGGAGGGCGAAGCCGTGACGCGCTTCGCGTGCCAGACGTGCCACAACATTGGCAAGCCCGCCGCCGATGGCTCAGTGGGGCAGTGCCAGAAGTGCCACCTGCGCCATGAGTTCAGCCTGACGCAGGCCCGCAAGCCGGAGACCTGCAATGCCTGCCACATTGGCCCGGATCATCCGCAATGGGAGATTTATCAGGAGTCGCCACACGGCATCGCCTACATGACCGGCGGTGAGCGCTGGAACTGGGAGGCCGAACCCGGCACGCTGACCGTCTCTGACTTCCCAGCGCCAACCTGCGCCATCTGTCACTTCAGCGGTTTTGGCACACAGGGCAGCACGCATGATGTGGGCGACCGCCTGACGTGGTACCTCTTTGCGCCGGTCAGTGATCGCCGCCCCACGTGGGAAGACAACAAGGTGCGTATGCAGGCCGTCTGTATGGAGTGCCACAACCGCCAGTTTATCAACACCTTCTACACTGATGCCGACGCCGCCACCGAGGCTGTCAATGCTTGGGTGCTGGAGAGCCGCACCATCATCAAGCCACTGCAGGATCACAACCTACTCACCCCTGAGCCATTTGATGAGCCAATTGACTACACCTTCTTTGAGCTCTGGCATCACTGGGGGCGCACAGCCAAGTTCGGCGTGTGGATGCAGGGACCGGATTATACGCAGTGGCACGGCGCCTATGAAGTGCTGAGCGATCTGGCCGAGCTGCGCGAGATGGTGCGCGAGAAACTGGAAGCCGCCGGGCTGGGCGAGGCAGGGCAGTAGCCATGTACCACTTGGCGACCGTCTTCCCACCGTTGCGGCGCGTGCGCCTGCCGCTCACCCGTGACCAGATCATGTTGCTCATGGCGGCGGTGAACGAGATTTTCCTCGGCATTGATATCTACATGGCGCACAGCATCAGTGGCACCATCGTGCCCAACGAGTGGATCCCCATCATCTTTGGGCCGTTGGCAGGCTTGCTGCTCATCTTCGCTGGGCTAATCGCTCTGCGCCGCCGCTCGCTGGCCAACGTGATCGCCAATCTGGTCTTCATTGCCAGCATTGCCGTCGGCATACTGGGGGCGTATTTCCACCTGCGGCGGGCGGCGTTGCCCGCTGGACCCCTCACTGAGCGCCTCTCCATCAACTTGTTGGTGTGGGCGCCGCCGGTGTTGGGGCCGCTCACCTTCTCGCTGACTGGCTGGCTGGGCATCAGCGCGGCGTGGGTGGAAGACCCACCCGACAGCGGCATGCTCGTTCTGCTGGGCGGCCTGCGCGTGCACTTGCCCTACAGTAAAACGCGCGCCTATTTCTTCATCACCGGTTTGGGCACGCTGGCAACGGTGATCAGCAGCGTACTGGACCACGCCCGCACCAACTTCGTCAATCCGTGGCTATGGGTGCCCACCCTAAGCGGCATTTTCGGCGTGGTGGTAGCGATCATGTTGGCCGCGCTGGATAAGCCCACCCGCTCCGATCTCATCACCTACACGGCCACCATGCTGCTGCTGATCGTCGTGGGCGTGGTGGGGGCTTACCTGCACATCCGCGAGAATCTGACGGCGGGCGGCGTCGTGGTCACCGAGCGTTTCATCCGTGGGGCGCCTGTGCTGGCTCCCTTGCTCTATACCAACATGGGGTCGCTGGGGCTATTTGCCCTGCTAGACCCCACAGAAAGGGGTGGGGCATCTAACCCATAGGGTGTGCATTGGGCAATTTGGCGCATAGACAAACCTACCCATGTCTGTTAAAGTAGAGGAGAGCCAGCGCGAAAGGCTGGCTCTCATGTTGAGCCTCATCCTCCCTCCCGCTGTCCAGCGATGGAGAGGAGCAAGGCCGAAAACAGGGAGTGAAGCCGAGGAGCGCCGACAGTGGATGCGGAGGGCCATCTGGGCACCGTCAACCTCTTGGGGCTGCGCCTGCCATGGAAGCCCGCACTGGCCATCGTGATCAGCACGCTGCTGCTCATCGTGGATTTCTACTACGTGGACGGCACGCACATCCTGCCTTATACCACTTTCGCCGAGAAGGTGCGCAATGAGTCCTATGTGCATCTGGTGATGTACCTTGCCGTGCCGTTGGTGCTCATCGTCTTCATCTTCCGCGAGCATCCAGCGGAGTACGGCCTTGCGCTTGGCGATTGGCGCAGTGGCCTCCGCTGGACATTCGGGGCGTGGTTGGTGGCAGCGCCGATCCTCTACCTCATTGGGCGCACGCCGGACATGGTGGCCTACTACGTGCGTTATGAGGCCGCGCCGCTGGATGTGGCACTTACGGCACTGCTGGATTTGTTGAACTGGGAGTTTTTCTTTCGCGGCTTTCTGCTCTTTACGCTCTATCGCGTCGCTGGGCCGAGTGCTGTGCTATTGCAGGCAGTGCCTTTCGCGTTGGCGCACCTCACCAAACCGCCGGTGGAGACGCTGAGCACCATTTTCGGCGGGGTGGCCTTTGGTTGGCTGGCCTGGCGCACGCGCTCGTTCCTGTACCCTTTCCTCGTCCACTGGTTCATCACCACAGTGGTGATCTTCGTGGCGATGGAGGTGCGATGAGGGAACCGCAGAGGGCGCAAGGGGTACGGAGAGATACGAAAGAAGCCTTTGCGCTTGAGTTGCCCACTGAAGGAACACATGGAAGACTGTCACCCCCAGAGGGTGACATAAATAGGGTGGCAACGGGCGTCTAGCTGGTAAAATCAACGAAAATTGTCAAGTTTATCAGGAGGCTTGAGATGGCTGAAGCCACTGCCAACACCGCGTCATCGCCCGCCATGCGTGCAGGCGGACGTACCAAGTTCCTCATTGGCGGCCTTATCCTGCTGGCGGCGGTCGCCTACCTCATCATCAGCAACCTGGGGTCCAGCCAGCAGTACTTCATGACTGTCAACGAGCTGCAAGCCCGTCGCAATGAGCTTGTGGGGCGCAACGTGCGCATCTCCGGCGTGGTGCTGGGCGATACCATTGAGTACGACGGCGAGACATTGAGCTTCGTCATCGCCCACATCCCTGACTCGGCGGCAGAGATTGAGGAAGAGGGCGGGCTGGCGCAGGTGCTGCATGAGGCGGCCAACAACCCCAACACGGCGCGGGTGCGAGTAGTGCTCTACAACGAGCCCAAACCCGACCTGCTGCAACACGAGGCTCAGGCCATCGTGACCGGCTCGCTGGGTGAGGATGGGGTCTTCTACGCCGACGAATTGCTCCTCAAGTGCCCCACGCGCTACGAGGAAGCCTTGCCCCAGCAGGCCGAGGGGTAAGCTTCGCCCTTCCTTTGTGCCCCTCCCTGCGGAGGGGCGGAGGAGCTGCCGGTTCCACAGCCCGCTCATTTTAGGAGACAGCCGTCATGAATGCTACTTTGGGCGTGATCCTGCTCCTGCTGGCACTGGCGCTGACGCTCTATGCGCTCATCGCTGCGCTGGTGGGAGGACGTAAAAGCCATGAGGCACTGGTGGAAAGCGCACGCAACGCGGCGCTGCTTGTCTGGCCGCTGCTGACGCTGGCAGTGTTGCTCCTCATCGGCCTACTGGTGCGTGGCGATTTCCACGTTTCCTATGTGTGGACGGTGACCGACCGCGCCATGCCCACCTACCTCAAAATCACCGCGCTATGGGGGTCACAGGCCGGATCGCTCCTGTTCTGGTCATGGCTGATGAGCACCTTTGCCGCCGGCATGATGCTGCGCAACTGGCAGCGCGAGCGCACCATCATGCCCTGGACGATCGCCGCTGCGATGGGCACGCTGGCCTTCTTCATTGTGCTGGTGACATTCTGGGAGAACCCCTTTGCTACTTACTGGCAGACGCCTGACGGCGAGCTGGTAGCGGCGCTGTTCGCACCCTCAGCGGTGGGGAGCGCCATCACGCGCTTCTACACCAACCTGGGGGCTAAGCTACCGGGCATGTTGGGGGTGATCGTCAAGGGATTGGCGCCGCTGGCCGCGCCACCGGGATCGTCGCCGCTCAGCCCCTCCAACGGGCAAGGGCTGAACCCCCTGCTACGCCATCCCGGTATGATGTTCCACCCGCCTATGCTGTACCTCGGCTTTGTCAGCTTCGTGGTGCCCTATTCGTTTGCTATGGGCGCGCTGGTGAAAGGCGAGACGGGTTCCTCGTGGATTCACGCCACGCGGCGCTGGACGTTGGTAGGATGGCTCTTTCTCAGCTTGGGACTGATCTTGGGCGGCTGGTGGGCCTATGACGTGCTGGGTTGGGGCGGTTACTGGGCCTGGGACCCCGTGGAGAATGCTGCCTTCATGCCCTGGCTGACGGGCACCGCCTTCCTGCACTCGGTGATGATTCAGGAAAAGCGCGGCATGTTGCGGCGCTGGAACATGGTGCTCATCATACTTACCTATTTGCAGGTGATCCTTGGCACGTTTGCCACGCGCTCCGGCTTTGTCAGCTCGGTGCACTCCTTTGCCCAAAGCGCCATCGGCCCGCTGTTCTTTATCTTCCTAGCAGGGGCCATCGTGATCAGCGTCTCCCTACTCACCAAACGTTGGGATGACCTGCGCGCCGACCATCAGCTGGACAGCCTGCTCTCGCGGGAGGCGGTTTTCCTGCTGCAGAACTTCATCTTCGTCAGCATCAACCTCGCGGTGGCCATCGGCACTTACTGGCCGGTGGTGACGGAGCTGCTGGCCGAGTTCGTGCCCGGCATGGAGAAGAGCTCAGTAGGCGGGACGTACTACGTGCGCACCACCGGCCCGCTGTTCTTGCTGTTGCTGCTGCTGATGGGTGTTGCGCCGCTTGTCTCCTGGCACCGCACCAGCGCCAAGCGGCTGGGGCGGGCGATGCTGTGGCCGCTGGGCATCACCGTGCTAGTGGTGGTGGCGCTGATCGCGCTCGGCGTGCGGCGCCCCGGCGCGCTGATTGGCTACGGGCTGGCGGTGCTCACGGCAGCCATCACGCTGCTGGAGTATCACCGCGGGGCAGTGGCCCGTGTGCAATCGCACAGGGAAGCCTATCCACTGGCGCTGTGGAAGCTCTTTGGGCGCAATCGGCGGCGCTATGGCGGTTATATGATCCACCTTGGCGTGGTGATCATGGCCATTGGCGTCATCTCCAGCCAGGCCTTCCAGCTGGAGACGCAGCGCGCGCTCTCAGCGGGGCAGACTATCACGCTGGGCGGCTATGTGCTGGAGTACGAGAATCTGGAGCGCTTCGTTGCCACCGATGGGCGCTCGGTGATGCGGGCGCAGACGGTAGTCTATCGCAACGGGCGCGAGGTGGCACGCCTTGCGCCGCGCATTGATAGCTACCCCAGCGGCCAGCCCATGAGCATCCCCGGCAAGTACACCAACCTGCTAGGCGATGACTTCTATGTGCTGCTGGTGACGTGGGAAGAGACTTCGCTCTCCAGCGCCACGTTCAAGGTGTACGTTAACCCGCTGGTCAACTGGGTGTGGGGCGGCGGGCTCGTGTTCATCCTTGGCACGCTCGTTGCCGCCTGGCCGGATTTCAGCGAGGAACGGCGCGCTGTCGTCGCGCCCGCCCACAGGCCAGCGGTGGCAGCAGGGGATTAGGGTCTCATCCTCCATCCCCGGCCCTTCTTCCTCCCTGCGTTTGCGGAGGGTCGGGAGTAGGGTGAAGTGGAGATGAAACACATGAAACGAGTGGCGGGCCATTTCTTCATCTTGCTGGGGGCGCTGATGCTGATCCTGCTGATGCTTCCTTCCGCTGTGTGGGCGCAGGACGGCGGTACGCCGCCCCCGCCTGCTGGTGAACGCATTGTGACCGATGACGAGGTTAACGCCATCGCTCGGCAGCTGTATTGCCCGGTGTGTGAGAACGTCCCGCTGGACGTATGCGGGACGAAGGCTTGCGCCGATTGGCGCGATGAAATCCGCACCATGCTGGAGGAAGGGCGCAGCGAGGCTGAGATCAAGGCTTACTTTGCGGAGCGCTACGGTCGGCAAGTGTTGGCCACGCCGGAGGCGCGTGGCTTTGACCTGCTGGTGTGGATACTGCCGCCGGTGGTGGTGCTCGCGGGGGCGGTGGTGCTGGTCATCACCCTGCGACGCATGGCGCCCGGTGCGCTGGCCGCACAGGCTGCGCCTGAGCAGGCTGCCCTGCAGTATGATGACCTTGATGCGGAGTATGTAGCCCGCTTGGAGCGCGATCTGCGGGATTTTGTGGGCTAGGGCGGCCCTGCCTCCAGCAACCGATGCTTTCCCCCTCCCTGTAGGAGGGGGCGAGACCCGCTAGGTGAAGGATGGAACCCATGAGCGACGCTACCATCAACGATCAAACCGCTTTCGCCACCGAGAAGCCCGGCCTGCGCTGGGGGCGCATTGTGGTCTGGGGAGTGGTGGGGCTGGTGCTGATCTTTCTGGCGCTGGGGCTCATCAATGCCTTTGCCAGCCAACCTACTTCAGGCAAAGCCCCCGATTTCACGCTGACCACCTTTGACGGGGAACAGTACCGGCTCTCCGACCTGCGTGGGCGGGTGGTGGTGATCAACTTCTGGGCTAGCTGGTGCGGGCCATGCGAAGAGGAAGCGCCCGACTTGCAGGCCGCTTGGGAAACCTACCGCGATGAGGGCGTCATGTTCCTCGGCGTGGACTATGTGGACAGTGAGGAAAAGGCGCTGGCCTATCTTGAGCGCTTCGGTATCACCTACCCTAATGGCCCTGACCTCGGCACACGCATCTCCGACCTTTACAATATCAAGGGCGTGCCGGAGACGTTCATCGTCAACCCTGAGGGGGAAATCGTCTTCTTCGCCATGCGCCCGCTGACCTATGAGGAACTGAGCGCCGAGATTGAAAAAGCGCTGGGGCGCTAGCCCCCCGCCAAGCCTGGGGCTCGCCATCTTTCCCCGCATTACGAAAGGGGGAGAGGGATGGCCAACTTAAGGATGGAGCATGACGCAAACGCGCAACGTAGCGATCTTGATCTTTGACGATGTGGAGGTGCTGGACTTCTGCGGGCCGTTTGAGGTCTTCGCCGTGACGGGGCGCAGGCAGGAAGTACCACCTTTCAACGTCTATACGGTCGCTGAGACGCTGGCACCGGTGACGACGCGCGGCGGGATGAGCGTCAACCCACGCTATAGCCTCGCCGATTGCCCCCTGCCGCACATTCTGGTGGTGCCGGGTGGCTATGGCACGCGCCGCGCTATGCGCAGTGAGGCGCTCATCGCTTGGATACGGCGGGCAGCGCCGCACAGTGAGGTCATCGCCTCGGTGTGCACGGGATCGTTGGTGCTGGGTGCCGCGGGCTTGCTAGATGGGCTGCGGGCGACGACGCATCACAGCGCCTTTGACCTGCTGCGCGAGGCTGCCCCCACCGTGCAGGTGCTGGAGGGCGTCCGCTTTGTGGACAACGGCGCCGTGATCACCTCGGCGGGGATCAGCGCGGGGATTGACATGGCGCTGCACATCGTAGCGCGTCTGCTGGGTGAGGAAACCGCTCGCGAGACGGCGCACTATATGGAATATGACTGGGCGGGCGAGGCCGCCCATCCGCACAGATAAGCGTAAGGATATGGACATACCGACCGAACTGATCGTGCTGTTGATCGTGGTCATCGTGGCGGCATTTGTGGCACAGCCTTTCTTTGCCCGCCGCAATAGGGAACAGGCTCGGCAGGCGGATCGCCGCACGGTGGCGCTGCTGCGCCAGCGCGCCGACCTGTTGGCCGAGCGCAACCGCATCTACGCCGCCATCCGCGAGCTGGAGTTTGACTATGCCACCAATAAGCTCGCCGATGAGGACTACGCCGAGCAGCGCCGCAAACTCTACGTGCAGGGTGTGGAGGTGTTGCGGCGACTGGACGCCCTCGCCGCACTAGACGAGTCGCCTGCCGCTGACCCTATTGAGGCGCTGGTGGCATCCCTGCGTGGCGGGGGTGCGGTGGCCGCCCCTGCGCAGGGCGCTGCCGCAGCGCAGGCGGGTTTCTGCCCGCAGTGTGGCACGCCTTATCAGGCTGGGGATCGCTTCTGTGGGGCGTGCGGGGCGCAGCTGTAAGGATGGCCTCACTCCCTGCGCCTCGCCGGGCGATGGGGCTGCTGCGGGCAGGTTTGCCTTAAACATACTTACCTACGGATTGGCATATGAGAGACCTCTGGCGTCCTATAGCACTTTCTTTGCTGGCTGCTGCAGTGCTGACGGCCTGTTCGCTGGCTAGCGAACCGATTCCGGCAGGCCCCATCCAAAGGGGGCCGCTCCCGGGTGAGGTGGTGGCCCCTCTTGCACCTGCTGCCCTGCCCCGTGCTGCGCAAGGTGCACAGGTCTATGCGGCCAGCTGTGCCTCCTGTCACGGTCCGCAGGGCGCCGGCGATGGCGAAATGGCGCAGCAGATCGCTCAGCAGGGCGGCAGCCTCCCTGACTTCACCGATGTGACGCTGGCGCGTTCGCGCAGCCCGCGAGAGTGGTATGAGGTCATCACCAATGGCCGCATGGACCGCCTCATGCCCCCGTGGAGCGGCTCGCTGAGCGACCAGCAACGCTGGGATGTGGCCTACTACCTCTATACGCTCAGCACGCCGCCGCAAACCATCGCTGAAGGTGAGGCGCTTTACGAGGCACACTTCGCCGCCGAGTACGGCGCACGGGGCGAGCAGATCGGGTTGGACGATCCCGCCACGCTGGCCTCCCTCAGCCCGCAGGCCATCTTTGATCAGTACGTGGCGGGCAAGGGCGATCTGACCGATGAGCAGCGTTGGGCCGTGGTGGCCTATATGCAGACCTTCGGCTATGACGCTTCACCGGAGGCTGTGGCCGCAGAGCCGCCCGCTGAGGCCGCCCCTGCCGAGGAAATCGCCCCCGCGCCTGAGGCGGGCGTGGTGCAAGGGCGGGTTATCGTCGGTAGCCCCCAGGCCGCGTTACCCTCCGATCTGGAGGTGCGCTTGCGTGGCCTGACGCTGGACGAAAATAATCAGGTGATTGAGTTTCTGGTGCGTACGACCAACATCGCCCCTGACGGCACCTACCGCTTTGAGGGTGTGCCTTTTGACCAGCCGCGCGCGGCCTACGTTGTGGAGGCTACCTACAACGGCGTGGTCTTCAGCAACGGGCAGATTGTGGACCCCACCACCACGAGCCTGGACCTGCCCATCACTATCTATGAGAGCACCACCGACCCCATTGTGATCACGGTGGACGCCATGCACATTGTGCTGCGCGAGCATCCCGACGCTCTGCTGGTGATGCAGCTCTACGTCTTCAGCAATTCCAGCGACCGCCTCTTCGTCTCCGAACAGCCGGTGGTGGGCGGGCGGCGCGGTAGCGTGGCGATCGCCATCCCCGCCGATGCCTACAGCGTGCAGTTTGAGGATGGTCAGCTGGGTGGGCGCTTTATCGCCGTGGGCAACAAAATCTACGACACTGACCTCATGCTCCCCGGCAACCGTTCGCACAACATCGTGGTCACCTACTTCCTGCCCTTCAACGGCTCGCGGGAGGTGCGCCTGCCCATCCTCTACAACACGCGGCAGGTAACGGTGTTGGCGCAGGAAGGGCAGCGTGTGCGTGCGGATGGGCTGACCGAGGCCGGTACGGAGGTGATCGGTGATGTGGCCTACAACCAGTACATCGGCACCGACTTTTCCCCCGCCAACACGCTGACCCTGCGTATCCAGCGGCAGGTGGCACTGCAAAACTTCCTGCCTCTGGTGATGGGGTCTCTGGCGGCGCTGTTGCTCATTGCCGCCGTGGTGTACTGGCTCATCCAGCGGCGCACGTTGGTTCCTGTGCCGGTGGTCGCTGGGTTGACGCCCCAACAGGAAGCACTGCTGCGCGAGATAGTCCGTTTGGATGAGGAATTCGCCGCCGGACGCATCAACCGCCTCATCTACGAGGCTCAGCGCGCCGAGCTGAAGGCCACCCTTGCTGAACTCATGCAGAGGGGCGAGGGATGAGCGACCCCGCGCCGACCGAGGCCGTGATAGAGGCCATCCATGTCACCAAGGTCTTTGGACTGCGGCCCGTGCTGCGCGGCGTGGACCTCAGCGTGAGGGCGGGGGAGTTTGTAGCGCTCTATGGCCCCAACGGGGCGGGCAAAACGACCTTCCTGCGCGTGCTGGCCACGCTCACCCGTGCCACCAGCGGCATGGTGCGCATCAACGGTTACGTGCTGCCGCGGCAGGCTGCTGCCGCGCGGGCGCTGCTGGGGGTGGTCTCTCATCAGCCGCTGCTCTATGGTGAGCTTTCAGCGTGGGAGAACCTGCGCTTCTACGCCCGCATGTATGGGCTAAATGGGCGCGCCCGTGAGGAGCGTATCCGCGAGGTCATTGCTGCAGTGGGATTGGAACGGCGGGCGCTGGACCTTGTGCGCACCTACAGTCGGGGGATGCAACAGCGTTTGGCCATCGCCCGCGCCATCCTGCACGACCCGCCTATCCTGCTGTTGGATGAGCCGTACACGGGCCTTGATCAGGAAGCAGCGGCCACACTGGATGAGGTGCTGCGCGGGGTGGCGGCGCGTGGGCGCACCGTGCTCATGACCACGCATGACATCCCGCGCGGGTTGGCATTGGCGCAGCGCGTGGCCATTCTCTCCGGCGGCAAGATCGCCTATGAAGAGCGCTGCGAGGCGTTGGATGCCCTCACCTTTGCTGCCATCTACAGCGACGTGACCGGCATGGCAGCGGTGAGATGAACTACATATTAGAGCCTCACACGCTCCCCACAGGTGGGGAGGGGGTGAGACCGGATAGGAAACGCATGGCTGTTGAACGCAAACCCCTCGCTGAGACGATGCCCCTTGCCCCGCCCCGCAGGCCGATCTCCCTGCTGCGGGCAACGGCGGCCATTGTATGGAAGGACCTGCAGGCTGAGCTGCGCAGCAAGGAGATCGTCAGCGCCATGTTCGTTTTTGCCTTGCTGGCGATCCTGCTCTTCAGCTTTGCGCTGGAGTTCACGCGCACAGGGCGCGAGGCCGCCGCGGCAGGTGTGCTGTGGGTGACGCTCGTCTTTGCCGGCACGTTGGGCCTGGGGCGCTCGCTAGGGCGCGAGAAGGATCAGGGTTGTCTGGACGGCCTGTTGCTGACGCCGGTGGACCGCAGCGCGCTGTACTTTGGCAAGCTAGCAGGCAACTTCATCTTCATGATGCTTATCGCGCTGGTGCTGCTGCCGCTCATGAGCGTACTGTTTGACATCTCGTTCTTCAAACCGCTGATTGGGGCAGTGCTGCTATTGGGGGTGCTGGGCTATGCGGGCGTGGGCACGCTTATCTCGTCTATGTCGGTCTACACGCGTGGGCGCGAGGTGCTGCTGCCCATCCTGCTCTTGCCCATCGCGCTCTCCATCCTCATTCCGGCGGTGCGCGCTACACGCGGCCTGCTGGAGGGCCTCGCGCCTGCCGAGCTGGTGACGTGGTTCAACATGCTGGCGGGCATCAACGTGATCTACATCACGCTGGCCTACATGCTGTTTGATTACATCGTGGAGGAGTGAGATGGCTGGGCGGAAGCCTCATCCGCCAAGCTTACGTTGAGGCTGAACCTGCCAGCCCAACCTGCCCCCTCATGCATTATGTAACGATCCACACACCTCCCCTGATTTGGCTTTACGGCAAGCCGTTGCTACAATTCTCACGCTGGGCGCGGCCCGTTCCGGCGCACGCTTGCACCGCCGAATGTGGCCATTGCCCACTGGATGGGGAGCTGCAAGGTTCACACGCCGAGGGGATCGGCACGGAAGGCGCTTATGAGTCCTTCAAATCTGACTGCTGAGGTCTGGCCGGTGACGGATGCCGGACAGACCTCTTCCAATGAGGATTATGTCCTCATCTATCAGCCCGCCGATGCGCAGGTGGCCCGCTATGCGGGCAGCCTGTATGTGGTAGCCGATGGAGAGGGCGGAGGCACGCGAGGGGCGCTCGCTAGCCGCTATGCGGCCCACAAGGTGATGCACGCCTACTACACCAGCGATGAGCCAGACCTCGGGCTGCGCCTGCGCCTCGCCGTGCAGGCCGCCAATGCAGACCTCTTCCAATACGCCCGCCAGCGTCCGGAACTGGTCAAACTGAGCGCCAGCTTAGTCGCGGCAGCGGTGCGCGGCGAGCAGCTGCACGTGGCAGCGGTAGGCAACTGCCGCGCTTACCTCATCCGCGAGGGGCGCACCCACCAGATCACCCACGATCATACGCTCGTCCAGCAGTTGTTGGATGAAGGGGCTATCACAGCGGAGGAGGCGCGCGAGCATCCCCGCCGTGACCTTATCCTGCGCACGCTCGGCACGCAGGAGGAGGTAGTGGTGGATGTCTTTGACTTGCGCCTGCGCCCTGATGATGCCCTCCTGTTGTGCAGCGATGGCCTCACGCGCTATCTGGAGGACGAGGAGATCGCACAGATCGTTTCCAGTGCAGCGCCGCGCAATGCCGCCGAGATGCTCATCCGCCGTGTGAATGAGCAAGGCGGCAAGGACAACGTCACGGTGGTCACAACCTTGATGCGCGCCGGTGCGCCGTCCTTCGTGGGTGAGCTCCCCCACATGTGGGATGGCAGCCTCCCCGCTTTTGATGAGCAGCCCACCCTGGCCGTGCCGCGTGTGGAGCGTCCCGCCCCGCCTGTGGAGGGGATGCCGGCTCCCACCCGCCCCACCGAGACGGTCCCCGCGCCGACTTACCAACAGCCGGTACAACCTGCGCCGACCCACACTCCACCGCCCGGCTACGCCATTGATCCGGTGACGGGCCTGCCACCTGTACCGCCGCCGCGTCCAGAGGAACCGCCCCAGCCCGGCCAGCCGGCGGGTTGGCCCCCTCAACCGCCAGGTGGGTATCAACCGCGTGTCTATCAGCCGCCCCAGCCGCCGCCGTATTACGTCCAGCGGCGGGGGGTGCCGCTGGGGTTGTTCGTGGTGGTGGGGTTGCTGGCCATCGCCCTCACGGCGCTGATGGTGATTGTGCTTATCAACCCGCTGGATTGGCAGCTGCCCATCCAGATCGGTGGGGGCGGACCGCCTGCTGCTGCTACGCAGGTCGCTGGCGGCGTGCCAGGCCTTATCACCCAGACGGCCATGCCCACCAGCACGCCCACCGCCACACTTCCGCCGCCTACGCCGACCCCCACCCTTGAGCCGACGCCGCAGGCGCCGCCCGGCATGGTGCTCATTGAGGGCGGGCCGTTCCTGCGCGGCGTGAGCGATGAAGAGGTGGCGCGGGCCATTAACCTGTGCATCAACGAGACCGAACCGCCACATGTGGAGTGCTACCCGGAGTACTTCACCGATGCTCAGCCTGTGGAAGAGGTCACGCTTAGCCCCTTCTTTATTGATGTGACCGAGGTCACCAATGCTGCCTACGCCGAGTGCGTGGCCGCAGGGGTGTGCAGTCCACCGCAGAACACGCAGTTCTATGACGATGCGGCCTTTGCTCAGCATCCGGTGGTCTATGTAACGTGGGAACAGGCACGCACCTTCTGTGAGTGGGCGGGCAAGCGCCTGCCCACTGAGGCCGAGTGGGAGAAAGCTGCCCGTTGGGACCCTGCCACCGGTGCGTCATACTGGTGGCCGTGGGGCAACGAGTTCGTGCAGGGGCAGGCCAACACGGCCTCGGCGGGACTGGGTGGCCTGAGCGCCGTGCAGGCCTTCCCCCGCGATATCAGCCCGACAGGGGTGCTGGGTATGGCGGGCAACGCCAGCGAGTGGGTGGCCGATTGGTATTTTGAGAGCTACGAAGGATTGGGCACGCTCAACCCCACTGGCCCGGCCAATTATCCCTATGGGGGCACGCCTTACCGTGTGGTGCGCGGTGGGTCCTATCTGGAGCTAGATTCGCGCTCGCGGGCGGGGCACCGCTTCACCGTCAACCCGGCCAGCGCTCAGCCGTGGCTGGGCTTCCGCTGCACCCAGAGTGCAGGCGGCGAACCTGCGCCGCAACCCACTCTCAACGTAGAGACGCCCGCTGCCGCACCCACCGAAGAAACCGCCGTCCTCACACCAACTGCTACGCCGCAACCATGAGAAGCACGCGTTCCCTATCCCCCTATGAGCCGCAGGCTTACCAGGCCTGCAGCTTGTCTTCCTCTCCTCATTGTGGTGAGGTGGGGATAAAGGGGTGGGGTGTGCATCCCTAAAGCGCACAAAAGGCACAAGAATCGTCAATAATTCTGTGCCTTTTATGCTTTCAGTGGATAAAATAGGACGGCGTTGTTGCTCTGCTGCGGGCATGGTTGTCAGGATGTGCGCATACCTCACCCCCATCCCTATGGGGGCAGAGGGAGGTAAACAAGCGCCATCTTCAGCCGTAAGGCGCAACATCATCAATCAAAGGAGAAGGAGACATACACCATGCAGTTCATGGAAGTAGCCCCCTTTGAATGGGCAATGGTGCTGGCCGTGCTGGGCACGGCCATTCTGGCGCTGGTCTATGCGGCCCTGTTGGCGCGCCAAATCCTGCGCTACGACAAAGGTACCGAAGCCATGCAGGCCGTCTGGCGCGACATCAAGGCCGGGGCTAACGCCTACCTGCGCACGCAGCTGCGCACCATTGCGGTGATGATCGCCGGGCTGACCGTGCTGATGTTCCTCAGCGTGTACATCGTGCGGCCCACACCCGAAGCGCGCGAGATGTTCGGCGAGAGCGCTCGCATCATCATCGCCTTTGCCCGCGCTGGTGCCTTCCTCATGGGCTCCACCTTCTCGGCGCTGGTGGGCTATATCGGCATGAACATGGCCGTTGAAGGCAACGTGCGTGTAGCCAACGCCTCGCGCGTGAGCTACAACGAAGCCCTCAAGATCGCCTACCGCTCGGGAACCATCACCGGCATGTTGACCGACGGCCTCGGCTTGCTGGGCGGCACGGTCATCTTCCTCATCTTCGGCAAGGCTGCCCCAGATGTGCTGCTGGGCTTCGGCTTTGGCGGCACGCTGCTGGCGCTCTTTATGCGCGTGGGCGGCGGCATCTACACTAAAGCGGCGGATGTGGGCGCCGACCTTGTGGGCAAGGTGGAGGCCGGCATGGAGGAGGATGACCCGCGTAACGCCGCCGTCATCGCTGACCTTGTGGGCGATAACGTGGGTGACTGCGCTGGGATGGCCGCCGACATCTTTGAGAGCTACGAGGTGACGGTCGTCTCCAGCTTGATCTTAGGCCTTGCACTGGCACAGATCACAGGCAATCTGCACTGGATCATCGTGCCGCTGCTCATCCGCGGGGTAGGCGTCATCAGCTCCATTATCGGCACCTATGCCGTGGCCCTCTGGAAGGGCGTGGATGCCGAAGAGGCCATGTACAAGAGCTATGAGCTGTCTAGTGCTATCACTATCACCTCGGCCTTCCTCATCTCCTATTTCTACGCGGGCGACCTGCGCATGGGTGTGCTGAACGCGGTGGGCGTGGCGCTGGCGGTGAGCTTCAACCCGCTGACGTCCTATGCCACCAGCGCCAACAGCAAGCGCGTGCAGAACATCTCAGCAGCGACGCGCTTCGGGCCGGCGTTGGTGATTCTGGAGGGTTTGAGCCTTGGCTATCTCTCCAGCGTGTGGGCGGTGACGGTGATCATCATCGCACTGGCGGCCTCCATCCTCATCTACTCGGCGGCCCTGCCCCCGTCTATCGCCCAGATCGCGCTCTATGCCGCTATTGTCATTGGCTTTGTGGGCGGCATCGTGCGCTGGGTGCGCCGCCGCTCGTGGATTGATGGGCTGATCTTCCTCATGTGGACGCTGGTGGCGGGCTTCTTCCTCTACAGCATGCAGCCGGTGGGGCAGGAGAATGCCTTCACCTACATCCTTTTCGGCGTGAGCATGATCGGCGTAGGGATGCTCTCCCACACGGGCAACAACGTCAGCATGGACACCTTCGGGCCGATCTCCGACAACGCTAACGGCATCGGCGAGGTGACAGGGATGGAGCCGCAGCAGCGCCAGATCATGGCCGATCTAGATGCAGCGGGCAACACCACTAAGGCCATCACCAAGGGCGTGGCGATCGGTTCGGCGGTGGTGGCGGCGCTCTCGCTCTACGGAGCCTTCTTTACCGACATCAAGCGCGTGTGGCCGGTTGACCTGCGTGGCCCCTTTGAGGAGGTGATCAACCTCACCAACCCGACGGTCTTCGTGGGCCTCCTCATCGGCGGGGCGCTGCCGTTGCTGTTCGGCGGCCTGCTCATCAAGGCCGTCAACCGTGCCGCCGCCCAGATGATGGCCGAGGTGCGCCGCCAACTGCGCATTGAGGCCATCTGGAAAGGCCTGCAGAAGCCTGATTACAGCCGTGCGGTGGAGATCAGCACGCGGGCGGCGCAGGCGGAGCTGGTGCCGCTGGGTCTCATCGCCGTGTTGGCGCCCATCCTCGTTGGCTTCCTGCTCAAGGAGCAGGCGCTGGGGTCGTTCCTCGCGGGCATTATCGTCAGCGGGCAGCTGCTGGCGGTGTTCATGGCCAACGCAGGTGGTGCGTGGGATAACGCCAAGAAGTTTGTGGAGGACGGTCACTACGGCGGCAAGCGCAGCGATAACCACGCCGCTTCGGTGGTAGGCGACATCGTGGGCGACCCCCTCAAGGACACTGCCGGTCCGGCGCTCAACCCTATGATCAAGGTGATGAACCTCGTGGGCCTCATCGTGGCGCCCATTGTGGTGGAGTTTGCCGGCTTCTCGCCCGCCATCGTCGCCGTGGTGGTGATCGGCGTGCTGGCCGTGCTGTGGGCGGTGCGCCGTTCCGATCGCCCCTTTGAGATGGTGCCCGAAGAGGGCGCTGAAGCCTTCAAGGCGGTCAAGAGCGAGGCCTCGGTGGATTAAGGCCATCGGGGGGTCTTGCTCACCCTCGTCCCCCTCCCCACCGTTACGGGGAGGGGGACGAGGTGAAAAAGATCAGGTGCCCTTGCGCGCCAGGCGTAACACACCCCAGATAACCAGCGCTACGCCGAGCACCGTCCCGCCAATCTGCACGGCGCCGAACGTCCCCGGCAACATGCCGATGCGCACCACATCGGCCAAGACGGCGGCCAGCGCTACCACCACACCCACGGCGATCAGCACGATCCCCTGCATTCTGCGGCTCATGGAGAACCCTCCTTTCCCCTAGCAGTGACCTTTAGGCTTTTCCCAACCGCACGGTGAGCGTCTCGCTCCACGGCCCGGCCATCTCGCCTGCCTCGGCGCGGACGCGGTAGTAAAGCCGCCCTGAGCGCCGCCACAGCAGCCCAGGCGACCAGCGCGTTTCGCCTGCCTTGATGCGGTACTCCTTCGGCGCAGGGAAGGCTGGATCGCTGTCTTCCTGCAGCAGGTAGTGCGTTGCGCCCGGGCTTTCTTTCAACAAAACCAGGTGTGGCCTGTTGCGCTCATCCACGTGGGAGAGGTCCAGGATGGGTTTGAGCAGCCCCCGTACCGAGGGCGCGGCGGTCGCCGCTTGCTCCTCAGGTGCTAGCGGCTCTTCCATAGGCGGAGCCGCTTCGGCGGCAGGGGGCGCAGGGGGTTCGGTAGGGGGTGTCCAAATGGGGATGCGCTCCAATGCAGGGTTGGGTGCTGCGGTGGGCGGTGGTACGATGAGGGGGCGCCACTCGCGCACTGGCCCCCCGGCCTGCTGCGACGGCTGGATGCGTAGCGGTGCGGTGGGCACGCTCGGCGGCGGGGCGGGCGGTAGGGTGGGCTGGATGACCGGTGTGCTAGGAGTGGGGCGTGTGACGACTTGCGGCGCGGGCGGCGCTTCTTCTCGCGGCGGTGCAGGCGCCGTCGGCTGCGAAGGCGCTTCCGGTTGGGCAACGGAACTTGGCGCAGGCTCTGGCATCTCCACGCCCGGCACGATGAGCGGCTTCCATCCTGCCACCACGCCGGCCACTTCCACGCGGTGGTGTACGGCGTTGATCACCTCCTGCCACTCAGCGAGACGCGGGCATGTGGCAAGTGTCTCGGAAAACCAGGCGCGGTCAAACAGGTCAGCGAGGTGGGGGTCCAGGTCATAAAGCACGCTGCGCATGAGGCGGTAGCGTGGGCTATCCTGCTGCATCTCCTCTGCACTGAAGTAGTGCTCATCCTCAGCCTCCTGGCGGATGCGCGGGTCGTGCCAGGCAGCCATTTCGGCGATGAGCACCGCTCCAGCAAAGCGGTCGGCTTCTGGCCCCCATAGGCCATTGCCAGCCGTCTTGTGGGCGTAGCCATCCGTGCCTGCCGGCAACGCGGCGGGCGGGGAGAAACCCGGCGCATAGAGGTCCTCAATATCAATGAGGTGCGCCCGCACAGGATTGGCAGCGGGGTTGATGATGACGTTAGAGGCCGAAACGTCACAATGGGCCAGTCCAGCCTCCTCCATGGCGGCCAGCACCTGCGCCGTGGCCTTAGCGAAGGTCAGTGCCTCTAGCTTAGAGAGCGGCGTCATGCCGATCACCATGTCGTACCACGTTGTGCCGCCGATCCACGGCATCAGCACGGCGAACTCCAGATCGGGGTACTGGTCCAGCACATCGCCGTGATCGGGGCGGTGCAGGCAGGTACGGTTGGCCACCTCTAGCCCCTGCCAAGGGGCAAAGCGCGCCAGCTGGTCGCAGATCTCCACCAGCTCCGCAAGGCGGAAGGCCTGCTTAAACTTCTTGAGCGCGTACAGCCCGCCGTCGGGGCCGCCGCTGAGCTGATAGACAAAGGCCTTGCGCCCTTCTTGTCCAAAGGCAAAGCTCGGCACAGCGGGGTGCGGCATGACGCGGTAAGTCAGTCCACCGATGATGATGCGCTCATGAGGGGCGGGGTTAAAATCCGGCATCTCTTCCTATTCCGTCCGTGTTTTCAAGGGACTCATTGCACCTCTACCACCAACGTATTGCTCCACAAGCTGGCCTGATGGTGCGCATCCACTGCTTTGACGCGGTAGTAGTACACGCCTGCGGCCTTGCCCTCTACCCTGTGCTTCTGCTGGGGATGGAAGAGGCGCACCGTGATCACCCGCTCTGGCCTGAACTCAGCATCGGGCGATTCCTGAAGCTCGTAGTAGGCACAGTCCGGCACACCGCGCCAGGCGATCTCAAACGGCGTGTGGGCTTTCACGATGTCCAGCGGCCACAGATACGGCGCAGCAGGGCGGCGCACCTGCACCGAGACCACGTTGCTATGCTCACCGCAGCGCTGGCGATGACAAGCCCGCACACGGAACCAGTACTGGCCGCTGGCCGGCGGGTGGAAAGCCACGCTTGTCTGGCGTGTCTCCACGCCGCGCACATCCACAAAATCCTTGTCGCGTGCCACTTCCAGCTTGTAGCTATCGGCGCCGTTCACCGCCTCCCAGCGCAGGTGTACCTCGCCGCTCTCGGCGATCTCCGGCGGCTCCAGCATCGGCGCGGGCGGCGCTGGATGGATGACCAATGGCTCACTCTCCGTCCATGCGCTGACCGCGCCTCCCACCTCCGCACACACGCGGAAGCGCAGGACGTCCGCCTCGGCGGGTATGGGGAAGGTGTGCTGGAGAGCTTCGCCGCGATAGACCTCGCGGTAGGCTCCCTCGCCGCTGTCCATTTCCAGGCGGTAGCTGGCCTGCCCACCGACTGCCCCCCAAGCCAACATGGTTTGGCGGCCATCCGCGCTTAGATCAGCCTCTATCCAGGCGGGCGGCGCCGGGGCGATGAGCAGGTGCGCCACCTCACTCCAGGGGCCTTCGCCGCCCGCATTGGCCGCGCAGACACGGACATAGACCGCCCCCGGCTCGCGCCGTACAAACTCCAATGTGCGCTCCTGCTGGGCGTAGAGGCGAGCGTGCTCAAAATCGGCGCGCTCCGAAACCTCAATGTGGTACTCCTCGGTGTCGGCGACCTCTGTCCACGTGAGGCGGATGACGTGGCGGGCGTCTGGCCCTTCCAACGTCAGCGTGGGGGCCTCGGCGGGTGGCTGCGGGGCGATGATCACCACCTGCTCGTTGCTCCATGCGCTGCATCCGTGCTCGTGGCAAGCGCGCACGCGGAAGGTGTACTCACCGACTGGCTGGCCGCTGGCTGTGTAGACTACGTCATCCACCTGCAGCAGGTGCGGCTCGCCTCCGGCAGGGGTCTCCTCCACCTCGTAGTAGGTAGCACCGGGCACGGGTTGCCAGCGCAAGGTGAACGCCCCATGCTCGTACCCGTAGAGAGGAGCGGCAAGGTGCGGCGTGGGCGGCGGTGGCAGGGTGACCTCCACACGTTGTGGGGCGCTCCAGGGGCCGGGGCCGCCATCTGAGATGGCCCGCACGTGGAAGTAAAATGTCCCCGGTCGCTGGGTAGGGACAGCCCACGAGGTGGCGCGCCCCTCGTAGACCACCTCAGCATCGCTGAAATCGGGACGCGTGGCGCACTCCAGCATGTACTCCAGCGCCTCACCCTTGGCCTCCCATTCCAGCACTGGCGCCCGCCCCGGCGCAGGTGGGTGCAATGTCGGCGCGGGTGGCGGCGGATAGGCCACCTTGGTCTGGCGCAGTTCGCTCCACGGTGTTAGCCCACCGAAGCGCCGAATGGCGCGCACGCGGTAATAGTAATGGCCGGGCGGCTGCGGCTTGGCGGGGCGCCACGAGGTGGCGCCGGGAGGCAGGTCAATAGTGCGGGCGTCTGTCAGTGCCGGACTGGTGGCTTCTTGCAGGATGTAGCTGAGCCGCTCGCCTGGCTTGGGCCAATACCAGCGCACCTCGTAGGTATCCGCCCCGCTGGGGTTCCAGATCGGCTCTAGGTGGGGGCGCTCCAGATTGGGGTCCGGCAGGTCAGGGTCGGGATAGCCCTCGTAGCGCGGCGTGCGCAGCACCACATCTATGAAGGCCACATCGTCGCTGGTGGGCAGGCGCGCCCCGCGATGCACTTCGCGATCCAGCCGCGCATCGGGATAGGTCAAAACGTCCTGTGCGTGGGCGTTCAGCCCATCGGTGAAAGCCACCACGCGCCCCACACCCTCCAGCGGGCGCATCCACGCGCTGAGCGTGCCGCGCACCCCGCGGCTGGTGGACCAGCGGTTGGCGTTATCCCACTCCCCGCCGAGGTGGAAGTCACGGCCCTCCTCGTCCAGCACGCGCACCTGCGTATCGCCCATCCAGAAAAGTGCGATCATCCCCTCTGGCATAAGAGGGCTGGGATGGTCAATGCGGCAGGCAGCAAAGACCGCCTCGCTGCCGTAGGCGCGCTGTGCCTCCAGCGCCTGCCGCACCAACGGCGACATCTCGCCGGGGATGGCGTAGGCTTCCACTTCATGCTGGGCCTGCTTATGCAAGCGGTTGAGAAAGGCTGTGGCTGCTTCGGTGAGGGCTGCCGCCCCGCCCAGATAGGCCACGTCCAGCGCCCACAGCCATTCCAGCAGGCCGTCACCCACGATGCGCGCGGCAAGATTGCCGCAGAACGACGATCCTACGCCATCGGCTACCACAAACACCAACCGCTGATCGTTGTGCTGGAAGCAGAGGTAATCCTGTCCTTCCGAGCGGCTGGTCATGCTGTCGCTGGAGCGTGCGTAGAGAAAGCGCACGTAGGCATTGGGCACGGCCACGAACGTCACCGGCGTCTCAATGTTCTGTGGCACGCGGTGCGTGCGGATAGGGATGACTTCAGGCGGTTCCGTGAACGTCATCGGCTCCACTCACGCGGCTAAAAAGTTCCTCCCATCCTTTCCTTCGCCCTCGCTCTAGCCCTCCCCCTCGCATGGCGAGGGAGGAATGCGCCGCGGCCGTAGGTCGCAAGGACAGGAGAGGGTGCGCAGGACGGGTGAGAGAGGACACCTAAAAGATGTTCTGCAACACCGACCACTGCACAGCCAGTACCAGCGCATAGCAACATAGCAGCATCCCCACGCCAACGGTGATGGCGATGGCACGGCAGCCAGAGCGCCGCCTACGCCGCCGCGACCTTGTGCCCTGTGATGAGGTGCGCTTTTCGCGCCGTGGCTCCGCTGAGCTTGCGCTTGTCGGGGTGGGGGTAACGGCTTGGCGCGGCGCTTGCTCCGCAAACTCACGCGGGTTGATAGATGCCCAGCTGGCCACCGGCCCACGCGGCAATCCATCAAACAGATCGTACCACGTTTTGAGCGATGGGCACGCCTCTAGCGAAGAGGAACGCCAGGCGGCCTCAAAGACCTCGGCAAAGGCGCGGTCATATATCTTCAGCACCTTGAGCAGCAGGCGATAGCGCTCGCTGTCTTGCTGCAATTCCTCCGGTGCGAAGTAGCTCTCCCCATAGGCTACGGCGCGCACTTGGGGATGCGCCCAGGCCAGCACTTCGGCCATCAGCACCGCCCCAGCGAAGCGGTCGCCCGTTGGGCGCCACTGGCCGAGTTCACCTACCTCGCGGTGCTGATAGCCGGGTGTGCCGATGGGAACCTGCGGCGGTGGCAGCAGCCAGGGGCTGTAGAGATCTTCCACATCCACCAGATGCACACTGGTTTGGCCGGGGTCTACGATCACGTTGCCGCTGGAGGGGTCACAGTGCGCCAGTTCGTTCAGCTCCAGCGCGTAGAGCACCCAGGCGATGCTCTCGGCCAGCGCGCGGCTCTGATCCAGCGTCAGGCGTTCGCGTTTGTGGAGGTAGTCAAACCACGTCTGGCCGTCAATCCAGGGCATCACCATGGCGTACTCAAGGTCTTCGTGCTCGGCGACAAGGCGCGGGTGTGTCTCGCGGGTGATGACGGTCTGATCACAGACGCGCATGCCCGGCAGTTCGTGCGCCCAGCGCAGCGCCTGCGCCGAGGCCAGCAGCCCAGCATGGCGAAAGGCCGGACGGAAGACCTTGAGCGCGTAGGCCTCGTGCCCTGCCCCACCACCGTCCAGCGGTTCTATGCGGTACACGATGGCATGGCGGCCCTCTTGACCCCACACCAGCGCTGGTGCCGCTGGGTGCGGCGAGAAGCGGTATTCCGTTCCCTCAATGACCAGCCGTGTCTTCAGCGTTGGGTTGAACATATCCTCGCCGTTTCCTGCAGACCTCACCCTCTCGCCCTTCTCTCCCACTGGGAGAGGGAATGGCAGCCTGGCAAGCCCGATGGAGGTAACGAGCCCCCTAGTTACTGACTGCTAATCGCCCTTCTGCTCCTTAAGCAGCCGCTCCACCATCAGCATCGCTAACGCGGCGCTCGTCAGGCCCAAGAGAGCCGCCCGTTGCCACATGGCGATCTGTTGTTGCTTATCCAGTGGCGGGGTGGTGGGCGTCTGCGCCAGCGCGGAGAGCGCAGCGAGCATCTCCGCAGCGTCGGCCATCGTCTGTGGTGCGGGCGGTGCACCTTCTGGCGGCCCCTCCACTTGCAAGGGACGCCACCCTTCCACCGCTTGGCTCGGCCCCGGCTGCGCCTCAATGGGTCGGATGTCCCGCACCGGCGTGCGCGGCTCCTCCTCAATGGTGAGGGGGCGCCGCCGATCGGCCTCAAAGGCGGGCACTTTCAGCTCATGTGGCGTGGGTGGCTTCTCTTGACCGGTGGTCTGTGGGCTGGGAGCCAGACGCACGTCAAATAACGAAGCGTCATCGGCAGGCGGCTGAGTTGCCCAGCGTTCCATCAGGTGGGCCAGATCGGCGTCAGTGGGCACATGCTCCACGCCTAAGCCGTCTGTATAGCCTGCTACCCGCGCCACGCGCTCGGCGTTGCCCACCCAGGTGTGTACTGTGCCTTTGACGCCCGTGAGCGCGTTCCAGCGCTCGGAGGTGTGCCCTCGGGGGCCGAGGTCCATCAGCTCGCCGGCGATATCAATCGCTGCAACCGGCGAATCGCCCAGCCAGCACAGCGCCACCCAAGGGGCAGAATCGCCGAGGGCGATGCGCCCAGCCACGAACATGGATTCGCTGCCGTACTGCCGCTGCATCTCCAGCGCCTGTACAAGGATGGGCGGCAAGCCCTCTGGCAGCCGAAAATCTCGCACCTGCTCCGCGCTGTGCGCCGTCAGTGCATTGAGCGCTGCCGTCACTGCCTGAGCGAAGGCTTCCTCATCCTTAGGGCGCTCTAACTCCCACAGCCAGTCCACCAGCCCATTGCCCACCAGCCGCGCCGCCAGATCGCCCATAAAAGATTGTCCCACGCCATCGCAGACGGCAAAAGCGAGGTCGCGCTCCCCGTAGCGGAAGGCCACGTAGTCCTGCCCGCTGGTGTGGGCCTCTACGCTGTCAGCGGAACGGATGTAGAGGTAGAGCGCTGTGCCGAACGGCGTGATGAGCGTGGTGAGCGGCGTCTCGGTGTCCTGACGCAGCTCCATGCGTTGTGGTTGGATCATCTGGCTTGCGGCCATACTGGCGGCTCGCTGTGCTGGGCAGTCTGACATGACGAGAGGCGGGCCAAGCAAACCCGCCGGCCCGCCTGAGTGTCATGTTCGCCGGCTTCCCTTATGGCGTGACCGGTGTGACGGGTGTGGCGCCGCTCATAGCAAAGCCCAGCTCCACGATCTCCGGCTGGTTGCCGGGGAAGAACATGCGCGCCCCGGGCGCTAGCTTATAGCCCATCTCGGCCATCACACTGGCATAGGTGGTGGGGATGGGCGAAGACATGCGGAACAGCGTCTCGGCATAGGGCGAGGCCAGCGGCGTCTCGTCCGTGACGCCCTGCCAGTTCTTGGGATCGGTGACTGGCTGAGTCAGCGCCTTGTCGGTGACGAAGATGTTCTCAATCAGCACGTTACCATCCGGCACGGCCATCTGCATAATGCGGCGGGCGATAGGCTCCGGATCGCCACCCTGATTGTACTCACCGTCAGTCATGTGGCAGATGAGGGGGGCCGGGCAGTCGGTCAGGTTGCCGATCTCCGCCTTGAGCAGGCGCTCCGCCTCACGGAAGGCGGCAGCGGTATCGGTGGCATCCATAGGTTGCAGGCGCGGTACGCCCATCTGCGCCAGCTCTGCTACCGTCTTGATGCCGCCTAGCAGGTCGGTGACCTGCGAGGAGTAGGCGAACATGGCAATACGGTAGCGCGGAGCGACAGTCGTGCCTTTGGTGCTGCGCTGAACCATGCGCACCGCTACTTGATGAAGCGCATCCGAGACGATCTCAATCTTGGGCTTGCCGCCCACCTCTTCCGCCATAGAGCCGCTCACATCCAGCAGGTAGATGATCAGCGCAGGCGTTTTGCTTGTGGCAGGGATTGTGTATGGCATACCTCTCATCCTCTCCTTACGGTCTGCTAGGCAATAGCCCTATCCTGACAATGATCTCTTGATCCTGTACGCAGAGGAGGTGAGGAAGTTGCAGGAGTGGGGTGTAGGCATCCGATAGTATATACCAGGTGCGTTGCGGCGTCAGCAAGGGGCGGCCTATCCCATCCCCACTGCGCTCGCCAGCGGCAAGGTGAAGCACAGCCGCGCCCCCGGTGGCGTAGGTGATTCCTCCGCCCAGATGGTGCCGCCGTGCGCCTCCACAATGTGCTTGGCGATGGCCAGCCCCAACCCTGTCCCGCTGCCGCTGCGGGCGCGATCGCCGCGGTAGAAGCGCTCAAAAACGCGCTGGCGCTCGTCCACCGGAATACCCGGGCCGTTGTCCGTTACAGAGATGAGGGCCTGATCGCCACGCACCTCCGCCATGAGGCGCACCACGCCCCCCTGCGGGGAAAACTTAAGGGCGTTGTGCACCAGATTCCCCAGCGCCCGATGCAGATGCTGCGCATCAGCCAGCACCTTGAGGTCTGGCGGAGCCTGCGCCTCTATGCTCACCTCCTTGCGCTCGGCCTGCTCGGCGAAATGTTCGGCCACCTCGGCGAAGACCTCGGCAACGTCCAGCGGGGTGAAGATGAACTCCGCCCGCCCCGATTCGATCATGGAGAGGTCCAGCAGCTCCTGCGCCATCTGCTGCAAGGTGTCCGCCTCGGCAGCGATCTTGCGCAGGCGTTCGGCGGTCTGCGGGCGGGTGAAGTCCCCATCGCGCAGCAGGGTGTCCACCAAGAGGTGGATGGAGGTGATGGGCGTGCGCAGCTCGTGGCTGATGTTGGCCACCATATCGCGGCGGGCGCGGCCCAGACGCTGCAGCTCCGTCACGTCCTGCAGGGCCAGCGCCACCACCGGCCCGCTGGGGGAATCATGGCGCAGGGTGCGCACGCGGTAGGTGCCCTCGCGCACCTTGATCTGCAGATCAAGGTCCTCGCCCTCCTCCAGCACACGGCTGACGGCCTCATCCAGCTCGTGGTGGCGGGTGACGCTCATCAACGTGGCGGCCATCTCAGCCATGTGGGAGGGATCAAAGCCAAAGAGGCGGCGCGCTTCTGCGTTCAGGTGCAGGACGCGATGTCTGGCATCCACCAGCATCAGCGCCTCATAGGCCACCTCGCCGAGGGCGTGCAGCGTGGCGAGGTGAGCTTCCAGTGGCGCCTGTTCGCGCAGCTCAGCAGCCAGTTCGGCGGCGCGGAGACGTTCTTCACGCAGGCGGCGGGTGGCGGTGTGCCAGCCGATGGCGCTCACTATAGCGGCAGCAAGAAGGACGATGATGAGCGCGATTTCCATTGGCTACCCCTCAAAGCGGTAGCCCACGCCGCGCACGGTGACAATGTAGCGGGGGTTGGAGGGATCGTCCTCAATCTTCTGGCGCAACCAACGCACGTGGACGTCCACCGTGCGGCTGTCGCCGTAGTAGTCGTAGCCCCACACGCGGGAGAGGATGAGATCGCGGGAGAGCACCGCGCCGCGGTTGCGCATCAACTCGGCCAGCAGGTCAAACTCCTTGTGGCTGAGGTGCAGCTCCTCCCCGCGCCGATAAGCACGCCGTGAGGCCACATCCAGGCGGATGTCGCCTACCTCCAGCACCTGCTCACTGACCCGTTGCCCGGGCGCACGGCGCAGCACAGCACGCACCCGCGCCAGAAACTCGCCCAGCCCAAAGGGTTTGGTGATGTAGTCGTCGGCGCCGCTGTCCAACCCTACCATCTTATCGCCCTGGGTGCCACGCGCGGTGAGCATAATGATGGGGATGTGCGCTACCTGCGGGTCACGGCGCACCAGGCGGCACACCGCAAGGCCATCCAGCACGGGGAGCATGATGTCCAGCACCACCAGATCGGGCTGCCGGGTGCGGATAAGGTGTAGGGCCTCTTCGCCATCGGCGGCGGTGAGGATTTGGTAGCCCTCCTGCTCCAGGTTGTAAGCCAGTGTCTCGCGCAGGGTCTCTTCGTCCTCAACGATCAGGATGGTGGTCATGTCCGCATCACACCCGCTGAATGCTCTCCTGAAGGCAAGTATAGCGATGGTGGAGGGGGGATACAAGCGCCCTCTGGTACGAAAAATGGGGCGGTGTGAGGAGAACACACCGCCCCGCAGGCATTAGGGCACTGCCTCTGCCCGTGCAGGCAGGAGCAGGTAATCCCAACCGAAGTCCATGCCACGCACGTCCTGCGCACGGCGTACTGTCACGGTGATGGCGCCCGTGCCGTTGGGATAAGTCCACAAGCCGGGCAACAGGATCGCCGCATTGCGCGGGTCGTTGGTGGGAACCGAGAGGCAGTAGGTCCCCGCGCTGAGATGGCGGAAGATATACCCCCCATTTTCATCAGTGATGGCTACCCATGACTGCGGCGATGGGCTTGACCTCTTCCCTGCTACGGGCGTGGGCGATGGGGACGGGGATGGCGTAGGCGTCCCTGCGAGGGGCAGAGAGGCGGGGCAGGCGCCTTGAGTGAGCGTCACCACCACGCCCTTGATGCCCGGCTCTGCAGGGTCGCGGATACCATCGGCGCGATAGGTGTTGTCCTCGCCGATCGCACAGCCTACTGGGTGGCGCATGATGATGATGGGCGGTACGGGCTCGCCGGTAAGTGGACAGAGGTCATGCCACACCGTCCCGCCGATGGAAGCCGTGCCGAGAGGCGTCGGCGTGGGGGTGGGGGTCTTGGTAGGCGTGGGCGTGGCCGTAGGAAGTGGGGTGTAGGTGGGCGTGGGCGTGGCGGCGAAGCGGTAGACCCACCACACGCGGATGCGTGCCGCCCCTGTGCGTTCGTAGTATTCCACGCGCACTTTATGATCCCCACGTGCCAGCGCGATGTCGCCTGTCACCTCGCGCACGCTGCCATCACGCCAGCTCGCCACCACCAGCACATCATCCACCCAGATGCGCACGCCGTCATCCACCAACGCATGGAAGCGGTAGGTGCCCGCGTCAAAATGGAGGGTGCGCGTCCAGCGCACGGCGAAGTTGTCCGCCGGCATACCGGCCACCACCGGCCCCTCGCCCCATACGAAATCAATCTCACGGTCGTTGCGCAGGAAGATGGGGTCGCCGCTGAAGTAGCGGTTGGCCCAGTACTGCCCCTTCCAATGGGTGAATGAGGTAGGCACGCGCCGCTCCCACGTCAGACGGATGTTGGCTGCGCCCGTGTGCTCGTAATACTCCACCCGCAGGCGATGCTGGCCATCCAGCAGGACGTAGTCGGCGCTGAGGTCGTGGATGCCGTCCTGCCAGCGGTCTATGATCAGCACATCATCCACCCATAGCCGCACGCCGTCATCCGCAGCGATGCGGAAGCGGTACAGGCCGGCGGTGAAGTTCAGCGTGCGCGTCCAGCGTACTGAGAAGTTGTCGTTGGGTAGGCTCGGATCGGGCGCGCTGCCGCCCCAATTGAAATCAATCGCCACGTCGTTGCGGATCAGCGCCGGCGCGCCGCTGAGATCGGGCAAGCGGTAGTATTCCCCGCGCCAATCGGTGATGGTTGGGAAGGGCGTGGGGGTAGCAGTAGGCGGGCCGCCGGGCGTGCTGGTCGGCGTGGGCGGGATGGGGGTCAGGGTGGCGGTGGGCAGGGGCGTTGCCGTGGCGGGCAGCGGGACGACGATCTCCACCCAGAAGGGGCGATCGGCCCGCTCGCCGAGGCCAAAGACCTCGCCCTGCGGCGTGCGCAGCTTCCACTCGCCGCGGTAAGTGCCGCCGCTCAAGGGGGCGATGAGGCTGACGGTCAGGTCTACCTCTGTACCGGGCGCCACCGTGCCGGGCAGGGGTTGCAAGGGTGGGCCATCCATGATGTGGCCGCCGGTGAAGACCAGCGCGTAGCCGCTATCCCATGTGCAGGTACCGCTGTTGCGCAGCCGCCATGTCTTGGTGAAAGCTGCGCCCGCACCCACCGTCGTCCCATCGGGGATGGTGACATCGGCAACGAACTCGGCGCGGTTGGTGCAGGCGACAGCGGTGGGCGTTTCAGCGGTGGGGAGCGTGGGCTGGATGAGCGGCGTGGCGGTGGGAACGCCCGCCGGCGTCCACGTCGGCGTGACGGTGGGGGGCGGCTCGGCGCGGCGTGGGAAGAGCGTCAGAAAGCCGCACCCTGCGAGCACAAGGCTCGCGGTGAGCATCACCGCAAGCACAAGCGGACGAGATAGGCTCTTCATTCCCTCCCTCTCCCTACCAATAAGCGATGATCTGCTCCTTCTTAAGGATAACGCAACAGCGGGCGCTTTTGTTCCCGAAGGAATGGGGGGCGAGGTAGGGGGTTCTGAAGAGCGAGCGGTGTTTTAATTTGAAGGGCACGGAGAACACGGGGAAGGCCTCCGTGCCCCTTGTGGTTCTGTGGCGAGAGTCTCCCCTCTTACTCGTACTTTAACGCCGTGACGGGCACCAACGTCGCTGCCCGCAGTGCTGGATAGAGGCCGGAGATCAACCCGATCAGCGTGGCGAACACAAGGGCGAAAATGGGCAGCCAGAGCGGCGTATAGACCGCCCCGCTGGGCGGCGGCATGCCCGTCTGCGCGGCCTGTCCGGCGAGGTAGGCCAGCGCAAAGACGTTGATCACCTGCCCCACGCTCCAGCCAACGAGCACACCGCCCACCCCGCCGAGGAAGCCAATGCCGGCAGCCTCGCCGAGGAAGATGCTCAGCACGTCGCGGTTGGTGGCGCCGATGGCCTTCAGCACGCCGATCTCACGAGTGCGCTCTAAGATCGCCATGGTCATCGTGTTGGCGATGCCAATTGCCGCCACCAGCAGGGCGATGGCGCCCACGCCGCCGAAGATCACCTGCAGGATGAGGAAGAAGTTGTTGATGCCTTCCAGCGTCTCCTGTGCAGCGTAGGTGATGAAGCCCATGCCCTTGATCGTCTCGGCAATGGCCAGCACATCGCGGGGGTCGGCAGCCTTGACGATCACCATCTGGTAACCATCGCGATGGCGGTTGATGCGCTGGCCGGTGCCCCATTCGTTGATGGCCACCATATCAGCCAGCGGGATGTACACCGACCAATCTGCTTCGCCACGCGTCTCGGCGATGATGCCCACCACACGCAGGGGGATGGTGCGGCGCACTTCGCCCGACTCCGTCCATTTGATGAGCACCAGCTTCACAGGGCTATTGAGCAGGTCGGGCGGGGGCGGCGGCTCTTGCCCGGGCCGCAGGTTGGGATCATAAAAACTGTTGATCACCTGTGAACCGACCACCGCCGTGCCGCGCGCCAACCGCAACGTGCCCTCCTGCAGCGGATAGCCCAGCACGCTCAGGTCATCCGTGCCAATGCCGATCAGGCTCGGCCATGCCTCCATGCGCCCCACTTGCATGATGGCGCCCACTTGCGCCCAGTCGCGGGGGATGACGGCCTCCACGCCGGGGATGGCAGCAAACTGTGCCAGCGTCTCATCGGTGATGGGGGTGAATTGCGCTTCGGTGGTGCTGAGCACGCCGCCCCCGCCAACGGTGACTTCATACGCAATACCGCCGCCGTAGTTAGGCGAAACTTGAATCTGGGAGATGTCGCCGATGCCCCACAGCTGCTGGGTGGCGTTGCGCTGCAGGCCAATGGCAAGCGAAACGAGGATCACCACTGCCGCCGTGCCGATCACGACGCCAATGGCCGTCAGCGCCACGCGCCCCTTGCGCCGCCCCAGATTCTCAAACACCAGCCCGATCAACTCCAGCAGCTTCATCGTCCTGCCCTCCGTCCTCATGGCCCTTTAGGGGGCGCTGTCGGGATCGGCACAGTGATTGCGCCGCCCCCACCCTCTGGTGGGACTTCCTCGCCGGTGGGCGGGATAAACTCGCCCGGGCCGCTGGGCGTCTGTACGCCGCTATCTAACCCCAATAGCCCCAAGATGAAACGCCAGATGCGCTGAAGCAGCGTCTCCTGCGGGGCCGGCACTGGCGGCATCCCACCGCCCTCCATGCCCGGCTCGGGCATGGGCATCTCCAGCACCTCCACCTCCAGCGTGCGGGTGACGACCTGCGGTTGGTTGAAGTCATCGTTGTAGTTGATCGTCACCGTCAGCGTGAGGGGGCCGGGCTGATCGGGGATGAGCGTGGCATCCATGGTGAAGTAGCCGCCGGCCTCCAGCCGCCCCACCAGAATGACATTGTTGGAGAGCTGGGCGCCCTGCGCCGTTACCTCCATATTGCCGAACACCATCCCCGCCTTGCTGAGGTTGGTGACCTGCAAGGGCAGCAGATTGGGCTGCCCGGCGAAAATAGGATTGGGATCGCGGTAGAAGCCCACATCCACCTGCACGGGGGTGTAGACCAACAGGGTGATGACCTGATCGTCCACGAAACGGCGGCCTGTAGAGTCCACGTAGGTAAACGAGACTTTGAAGGGATAAGCCCCCGGGCTGGTGGAGACGTTCACCACCAGCTGCTGGGTAGCGGTGAGCACCGCCCCGCTGGCCAGATCGCCAAGCAGCTGCACGTTAGACGAGCCAACCGGCGCAAAGTTGGTGAACTCACCCCCACCGCCGGAAATGCCCCCCGCTGAAGGGGTCCCTTCGCCGCCCTCGCTCACCGTGCCCCCGCCGGCGATCATCACCACACCTTTGGCGTCGGCAGTGCCACGGTTGTGTACCTCTAGCTTAAGGGTGAAGGAGAGGCCGGGCAGCAGGCGCTCCACATCCACCGTGTAGCGGTCAATGACCAGCTGAGGGCGGACGAGCGGCTGCGGCGTGGGGGTGGGCGTGGGGATCGCCGCCCCGCTGCGCGGGGCTACCGGAAAGGTCAGCTTGAAGGTGCCGCTATAGGCCGTTCCAGAGGCATCGGTGTAATCTACTTGCACGTCCAGCACAGCCACGCTGCCCCCCAGACTGCCGGTGGTAAAGGGCTGGAAGAAGCGCACCGCCTGCCCCGGCGCGATGGTCCCCAGCGCCTGCACCCCACCCGTGACGCGGGGGATGAGGTCGCCAGCGATGAAGGTCACCACCACATTGGTGGCGGCGGCCTGCCCCAGATTCTGCAACGTCATCTCAAAGTCAATGTTCTGGTTGGAGGTCAGCTGCGGCGAACTGGCGCCGTAGGACTGCACGGTGAGGATAGGGCGCAGGAAGGCCGTCGGCTCTGGGGCGCCTGGCGTCGCTGTGGGGATGGGCGTGACGACCGTGAGCGCATCCTGCTTCTTGGCAGAGCTGCCGCTGGGGTTGATCACCGTGACATCGTACTGCTTGCCGTTGTACTCGCCCGGCACCCCCGCCGGAACGATCGCCGTCAGCACCTCGCTGCTGATGCAGGTGGTCTCCAGCACGCCGTAATCCTCCAGCACCACGATGGCGCCGTCCTCAAAACCGGAGCCGCGCACGGTGATGGTGGTTGAGACGGCGTTGCTGATGCTGGAAGGCTGCACCTTGTCTATGGTCGGCGTGAGCGGCCCAGCGCCGCAGGCTGCCGCCCGCGCCGCGCGGGGAGTGAACAACACCGCTGCACTCAACGCGATAGGGAGCAATAAGCCCATGAGAACCCCGTAGCGCATCGCTTTGATCATGTTGAACTTCCCCCCTCTGCGGTCATTATGGATGCCGCGATGTAATCGGATTCCTGCACCACACGCCCATCCAACAGGAAGATGATCTGGCTGGCCAGTGTGCGGATGCGTAGGTCGTGTGTGACCACCACCACGGTGCGCCCCTCGCGGTGCAGGTCGGAAAGCAGGTGCAGGATGCCCATGCCGCTGGCTGTGTCCAGGTTGCCAGTTGGTTCATCGGCCAGGATGAGGCGGGGATCGTTGACCAGCGCCCGCGCGATGGCCACGCGCTGCTGCTCGCCGCCGGAAAGTTCAATAGGACGGTGGTAAGCGCGCTCGGACAGGCCAACACGTTGCAGCAGCGCCAGCGCCCGCTCGCGACGTTGGCGGCGTGGCACGCCCGCAAAACGCATGGGCAGGGTCACGTTCTCCAGCGCCGTCATGCTGGCGATGAGGTTGAACGACTGGAAGACAAAGCCCACCGTGCGGCGGCGGTAGAGCGCCAGCTCGTTCTCGTTGAGCTCATCCAGATGCCTGCCTGCCACCTCAATCGTGCCGCTGGTAGGGCGATCCAGCCCCCCGATGAGCGTCAGCAGGGTGCTCTTGCCCGAGCCAGAAGGCCCCATCACCACAGTGAAGCTCCCGGCCGGGATGTCCAAATCCACGCCTGCCAGCGCATGCACCGCCGCATGGCCCATCTGGAAAACCTTGCGCACTCCGCGCAACCGGACAAACGGCTCGCCCTCTGCCGGAACGGTCACGTCCTTGTTGTTCACCGTGCTGCCTAGACCCCCATCAGAAGAAGAAGGGCCGCATGATGGTCATGTTGGAGATCTGCGCCCCTAAGTACCCCAAGAATGCCTGTGCCGCCAGCACCACAAGCAAGGTGACCCCCACGCTGACCCACGTCCGCGCGCGTGAGAGGCCGCCATCTCCAGCCCGCACGCCAGTGACGATGAGCGCCGCGTGCCAGATCAGGTAGAGGTCCACCAGCGCCAGCAGCTGGGCGGCGAAGAGGGTAAGACCAGTGGCATCGGCGGCGATGAAGCCAGAAAGCCCTGCCTGAGTGATGGGGCGGCTGCTGACCAGCATAGCCACCGCCCGCACGAGGTCGCGCAGGGCGAAGGGCAGGGCGGCCCAGGCGACAATGTTGGCGGTAGCCTGCATGCTGGCCCGTCCGCCTTGCAGGGTGAGGACAAGGTGGATGAGGCCGCTGACGATGAGCCAACCGATCCAGACACCCAGCACGCCCCCTAGCGCCGGAAAGACAAAGACAAATACCGGGCTGTTGGTAGCCTGCATGGCCTGCATGAACTGTGCCTGTTGTTCTGGGCTCCAGTATTGGAAGTCGGGCGGGGGCGTGATCTGTGCTCCTATGGGGTTGACCAACCTAATGGCGCCCGCCACTATCACGCGCAGGATGGTGGTCAGGCTGAGCAGCAGGATGGCCGTCAGCCATACGCCGCCGCTTTGGGCTGCGATGCGCCTGAACGTCTGGCGAGGGCGGATGAGGGTAGGGAGCACCCACTCCAGATGGAAGGGACGTGGGCGCTCTTCGGTGGGGAGGGGGATTGTCTCGTTCATACCGTGCTGCGCTCCTCTCTTGTGGCTCAAGACGCCAATGGTATGACGCACTTATCCCTATAGAGGTTCCCCCATGGGCCTCCCTGCGGACCGTTTTTTCATTATAAGGGCGTGGGTGCCCTCGGAGGTACTTCCAAGATGACGCTCACCTGTCAATCACCTTACATCACGCATTGCCCCAAATAAAAGGGCACGCCGCAGGCCGATACGGGCGGCGTGCCCTCCCCAACGACCGGTTGGCAATGAGGGCGGGAGGATTCGAACCTCCGGCCAAGAGCTTAAAAGGCTCCTGCTCTGCCCCTGAGCTACGCCCCCACGGCGGTCAGAGTATACCTTATGCCTCCGACAGGGGCAACCGTTTGGGCAGGCAGCGATTGCCACATACGCAGGCGGGCCTCGTCCCTGGTCCTCCGCTCTCACGATGCGCCGCCCGTCTCCACCAGCCCCGGCTCATAGGCGGTGATGCGCGCCCGCCACTCCTCCGGTATAGGCATGGATTCCCCGCGCCCATAGTCATAGGCCACCTGCACCGAGGTACCTGTCGCAACGACCTCCGGCTCCTGCCCCTCATTTTCCCGCACAATGGCGTACTCAAAATCAAAGCTCTTGTGCCCCAGCCGCGAGGTGCGCAGGTAAACGCGGATGCGGTCACCCCAGCGGATGGGCAGCAGATAATCGCAGGTGGCACGGGCGATGATGATGGAGAGGTCACGCCACCCCCCTGACCAGCCCAGCACCTCCCTCATGTAGTGGGTGCGTGCTGTCTCCATATAGGTGAAGTAGGTGGCGTTGTTGACGTGCTGAAGGGCGTCTATATCGGCGTAACGCACCTCAATGGGATGGGAGAAGCGGAAAAGCGAGAGGTCAATCATCGGGTTTCCCTGCATGGTACGGTATAGTTTATAGTAGGTACGGCGGGATTCTAGCCGCAGAGTGCACAGAAGGCCACTAAGGAGACCTTTCCTGCCTCTGTGTGGCTCTGCACTCCCTGTGGTTGAAAAGGCCTTGCGTTCTTGGGGCGCTTTGCGCTTCAATTGTAGCACAACCTGACCTGTACCCGAGCACCGTGCGCCAAGAGGGAGGGAGAAGGATGGCACACGAGGTCCAATCTCAACCGGAAGACCTCAAGCACTGGGATTGGAAGGTGCGCGCCGAGGCCGTGCGGCGTATAGAGTTCGCCCGTGAGGCAGCGGCTGTGGGCGCGCTGGTGGAGGCCCTCGGCGATGAGAGCCAGTACGTGCGGGCAGCAGCGGCGCGGGCGTTGGGTAAGCTGGGCCGCGCCGAAGCTGTCCCAGCACTCATACGGGCGCTGGAGGATGCGGCCTTCATCGTGCGGCAAAACGCCATGTGGTCGCTGGGGGAGATCGGGGCGGCAGCACGGGAGGCACTGCCCGCGCTCAAGGCGCTCGCTGATGACAACACTATGTTCCATGAACGCGAGATCACAGTGGGCGAGCTGGCGCGGTTGGTTATCGCCCGCATTGAGGCCGCTCCCCAACCTCAGGCTGAAGCTGCCGAAGCAGCGTCAGCGCCCCAACCCGCGGAGGGCGTGCTCTCGCCGGAGGAGCGCAAGGCTCGCCGCGAGGCAGCGCTGGCCCGTAAGCGCGCCCGTGAGCAGGGCAGCGGAGGCGGATAAGCGGCAAAGATGACGCCGCCGGAAAGGGACGATGGTGCCTGTGGATGCTGCAGAGCGGTGGAGTGTCCTTACCGCGGCGGCGCTGCTGTTAGCGCTCGCCATCCTTGCCGCCGCAGCGATCGCTGGGCAGCTCGGCGGCGCCTCCTGCGCTCTGGGGACGGCGCTGCCCATCCTGCCGCTGCGTCTGGATTACGCAGGTTTCCGCCTGCAGGCTTATGGTCGCTCGGCGGCGAGCATCCCGCCGGGCAGCACACTGTGTTTGGCGCTGGAGTGGCGCCCCGATCTGCTCACCCCTAGCCCGGTTCCGGCGATCCGTATAGAGTTGGTCGGTGAGGGAGGGCAAGTCGTGGGGCGCTACGTGGGTCCAGCGGTCGCCGATGTGTGGCACTGGAGGGCGGGGGGTGTGCTGGAGGCGCAGTACGCTATCCCCATCGCGACGGATGCCGCCGAGGGGCGCTATTTGATCGTCCTGAGCGTGCTCAACAACGGAGGTGCGCCCATCCCCACGCGGGATGGCCGCTCATCCCTCGTCCTCGGCGTGCTGGATGTGGACCGCCGCGCCGCAGCATCCTCCAGCCTGCTAGAGGGAATCATTGAGGGCCTGCACTTCAAAGGGCACTTGAGGCTGTGGCCATTCTGGCCGCTGCTGCCACAAACCGATGGAAGGGAAGCCTGAACGATGCGTGTCCTTCTGCAACGGGTGAAGCAAGCCGCCGTCCGCGTGAACGGTGAGGTGGTAGGGGCCATCGGGCCCGGTTTTGTGGCCCTCGTGGGCGTGGGACATGGCGATGGTGAGGCTCAAGCGCGCTGGCTGGCGCAGAAGGTGGCCGGCCTGCGCGTCTTTGAGGACAGCGAAGGCAAGTTTAACCTCTCCATCCGCGATGTGGGGGGTAGTGTGCTGGTTGTCTCGCAGTTCACCCTGTACGCCGATGCGAGCAAGGGGCGCCGTCCCGCCTTTGTGGATGCCGCTCCGCCGGAGGTCGCGGAGCCGTTGGTGGAGCGCTTCGCTGCCTTCCTGCGTGAGGAAGGCCTGCCGGTGGCTATGGGTGTCTTCGGAGCGCGTATGTTGGTGGAGATCCACAACGATGGCCCTGTGACGATCTGGCTGGAGCGGGAGTGACCCCTGATGGCCTCTCCCTACGCCATAGAGACGTTTGAACTGCGCAAGGTCTTCAACGGCAAAGCGGCCGTTGAGGAGCTGACGCTGCAGGTGCGGCGCGGCGAGGTCTTTGGCTTCCTTGGCCCCAACGGAGCGGGCAAGACCACCGCTATCAAGATGCTGCTGGGGCTGGTGAAACCAACCTCCGGCAGTGGGTTGCTGTTGGGTGTGCCCATTGAACGGCCCGAGGCACGGCGCAGCGTGGGTTTCCTGCCGGAGCATTTCCGCTTCCACGAATGGCTGCGCGGTGAAGAGTTTCTGGACTTGCACGGGCAGCTCTATGGTATGAGCGCTGCCGACCGCGCCACACGCATTCCCCAGTTGTTGGAGCAGGTGGGGCTAGCCGATGCGGCGCACAGACCCCTGCGTACCTACTCCAAAGGCATGCTGCAGCGCATCGGCCTGGCGATGGCGCTCCTGCCGCGCCCAGCACTGGTCTTTCTAGATGAGCCAACCTCCGGCTTGGACCCCTTCGGCCGCCTGCTGGTGCGCGATGTGATCCGCGCCGCTCGCAACGATGGCACTACAGTCTTCCTCAACTCCCACTTGCTCAGCGAGGTGGAGGTGACGTGTGAGCGGGTAGCCTTCCTACGGCAGGGGCGTGTGGTGCGCGCCGGCACGCTGGCCGAACTCTCGGCGGGGTTGGTGCGCGTGCGCCTGCGCCTAGAAAGTGTCCCCGACGGCTTGCTCAGCGATCTGGCCCGCTGGGGGGAGCACATCACACGCAGCGATGACCACACCATCTTCCTTACCCTGCCGGATGAGTCGCGCTTGCCTGATCTTAACGCCTGGCTGGTGGGGCAGGGGGTGCGCGTCTATGCGTTGGCCCCCCAGTCGCTTACGCTGGAGGAGCTGTTTGTGCAGATTATGGGTGATGTTCCTATGGAGTAGACCCCAAGCCGCACCTCAATCCTCACTGGGCTTGGTTTTGCCTTCTCTCCACGCCCGAAAGAGAGGGTTGTGACCTCGCTCGCTAAGGGTGAGGTTAGACCCGCAGCTGCACAGCCACAGTTTGGGCGCAGGAAGGGACCGTCTATGGAGCTAAACCTCGGCACGATCCACCAATTAGCCGTCATCATCCATCTCACCCTGCACGAGGCGCGACGGCGCAAATTGCTCTGGCTGGGCTTGGGGATGGGCATGCTGTTCCTTGCCCTTTTTGGCACGGGCTTCCACTTCGCCTATCAGGACTTTCAACGCTCCTTTCCTCCCGCTTCTCCTTTCGCCCACGCCGAATACCTGCTCTTCAACAACATGTTCCTCACCGCTGCGCTGTACGTGGTCAACTTCCTGATCGTCATGGTCACGGCGCTGACTGCTGTGGGGTCGGTCTCCTCTGAGATTGACACCGGCACCATCCATGCCATTGCTGCCAAGCCCATCCACCGCTGGCAGATCGTGCTGGGCAAGTGGATCGGGCAGGCGCTGCTGGTGGCGCTTTACACGGCTCTTCTTTCCATTGGCGTGATGGTTATCGTATATCTCGTCAGTGGTTATGCGGTGCGCCACGCGCCGGAGGTGGTGCTGATCCTGACGTTGGAAGGTCTTGCTGTGCTGAGCGTGACCTTGCTGGGCAGTGCCTCGCTGAGCACGCTGGCCAATGGCGTGATGGTGTTCATGCTCTATGGCCTGGCCTTTGTGGGCGGCTGGGTGGAGCAGATCGGCGCTATGCTGGAAAGCCGCACGGCAGTGGACCTCGGCATTCTTTCCAGCCTGCTTATGCCTAGCGAGGGACTGTGGCGCTACGCTGTGGCGCTCATGCAGGGCGGGATGACCGACCTGACGCGCATGGGGCCGTTTATGGTCTTCAGTCAGCCGACCCCCGCTTTTGTGATCTATGCTGTGTTCTACACGTTGGGATTGTTGGGGTTGGCAATATGGGCCTTTGCCCGCCGTGACCTGTAGATGTCCCTCCGCCGCTCAGGAGCGCGCGACGATGACACCCACATCCTCCCGTGTGCCGACGGTGCCGATCGCCCACCACGGTTCGCCGCGGGCGGCCATCTCCGCGCCGAATGCCGTCACCTTTTCCGCCGGGAGGGCGATGAGCAAGCCCCCGCTCGTTTGGGCGTCAAAGAGCAACATCTGCTCCTCCGCCGTAAGGTCAGGTGCGAAGCGCACCTCGGCCTCAAAGGCGTTCTTGTTGCTGGCCGATCCGCCGGGAAATGTCCATCGTTCGGCGTAGTGACGCGCTCCCTCCATCAGGGGGATGCTGTCAAAGCGCACGTGCAGCGTCACGCCGCTGAGGGTGGCCATCTCGGCGGCGTGGCCCAAAAAGCCGAAGCCGGTGATGTCGGTGGCGCCCCGTGCCCCGACGGCACTGGCGGCCTCTGCGGCAGCGCGGTTGAGGCGCATCATCCAGCCGATGGCCGCCTCCACATGCACCGCTTCAGCCTCGTCACGCTTGGCCGCCGTGGTGATGCAGCCTGTGCCCAGTGGCTTGGTGAGCACCAGCGCATCGCCCGGGCGTGCGCCGGCCTTGGTCAGCAGCCGCTGCGGATGGGTCAAGCCCACCACCGCTAGCCCAACCTTCGGCTCTTTATCCTGAATGGTGTGCCCGCCGGCGATGACCGCCCCCGCCGCCCGCACCGTTTCGGCCATACCGCGCATGATGGCCATCATCATATCCAGCGGCAGGTCAGGGGGCAGTGCGGCGATGTTGAGGGCCAACAGCGGCCTGCCGCCCATCGCATACACGTCGCTGAGGGCGTTGGCGGCAGCGATGGCACCGTACTGGTAGGGATCATCCACGATGGGGGTGAAGAAATCCGTGGTGAAGATCAGGGCCTCATCGGCCCTCAGCCGGTACACAGCAGCATCGTCCGGAGCGCCCAACCCCACCAGCAGGTCGGGCGTGTCCTCGGCGCGGAATACCTCTTGGAGGGGGCGCAGGACCTGCGCCAGGACCGCCGGGTCCAGTTTAGACGCTCAACCCGCGCAGGAGGAGAGCGCCGTCAGGCGGATCTCTTCACGAGTCATGGCTGTTCCCTAACTCAGTGAGCGACACAAAGTGATTGAGAGTTTACTGTGGCAGACGCAGGGCAGCAACAGCTTGGGATGGATTCAGTAGCGCAGCAACGCCCCTACACCATCCAGCAGGGCGGGCGAGACGTCGCCGTCCACAAACTCCACCTCACCGCCGTAATCCACCACTTTGGTGATGAGCGGATCGGCTACCTCCGGCTGGAGCACCCCCTCCATCAGTACTAATGTCTGCACGCGTCCCTCCTCGGCGGCCTCCTGCGTTGGGCCGAGTCCCATCACACCGTTGGCGCCTTTGGAGGCCTGTGTAAAGAGGTGTTCCACCAGTTTCTGCTCGCGCTCCCGCTCCTTGGCTTGCAGCACCTCCAGCGAGCGCGCCAGCACTTCGTTTTCCGGCGCACGGACGGAGATAGGAAAAGTGCCGACCACGCGCTCCTGCCAGGGGTGGCGCAGGGCTTCGCGGAAGGCCTGCGTGTTTTCCTCCGCCCCGCCGATGAGGATGTGCTCCACCTTATAGCGGGCGCAGAAGGCGGCGAAGGCTTCGGCAAAATCGTTTAAGTTGTCGCGTACTTGCTCGCGCAGGTGGCGGCTGAGGTCCAAACCGCGGCTGCCCGAAGCGCCCATCCCGCTGCCGCCGCCACCCTTCACCTGACGGATGTCCACCCCTTCCACCTTCTCGGTGTGGATCAGTTCGCCCAGATGAAAGAAGAACATGCGCACGGTTTGTTTATCCACCAGTGCCACGCTGTAGGAGCCGTAGCTATCCATCAGGCGCGCCAGCGGCATAAGGAAGGGCTTGCTGTTGACGTGCACCGCGCTGCGCAGGGGAACCGCGAAGCGCTGCACCTCCCAAAGCCCGCTTTCTTGGCTGGAGAAGACTGCCACGCTGCGCCCCGACCAGTCAAACTCTTTCTCAAAATACTCCTCTATCACCGCGATGTCCTCGGCAGGCGCGCGCCCGGAAATCTGCTTCAACAACCCTTTGAGGCGAGCCCGGTAAGCGTCGCGGGTGTCGCGCAGGCGCGGATCCATATTCAGGTAAAGGCTAACCACCGGATGCTTGCCTTCGTAGGCCGCAAGCCTTTCCAGATCGCTGCGCTCAAACATGGGAGATACTCCTTTCTCACGTGATGAGTGGGGTCACATTCCTTGCCGATGAGGTGGCACTCAATCGCGTGCGCCGAGCGTCACCGGCACGTCTAGGGTCTCCCCATCGCGCACGATGGTGACGATGATGCGCTGGCCAGGGCTGGTGTTGCTCACCAGATAGCCCAGCAGTTCCTCATAGGAGCGGATGGGCGTACCATCAATGGCGATGATGATGTCCCCGCCCAAGCGTACAGACATCCCGCGGAAGTTGACCTCCTGTTGGGGATCGCCGCCGCGCAGGCCGGCCTTCTCCGCCGCGGAACCCGGGATCACCTCGTTGATGAGCACTCCTTGCGTCACAGGCAAGTCGTACTCCAGCGCCAGCGCAGCCAGTGTGACACTGGGGTTGGAGCTGATGCCTAAATAGGGATAAGCAGCCTTACCGTTCTCAATGAGCTGGGGCACGATGCGCTTGACGGTGTTGACCGGCACGGCAAACCCTACCCCTGTGTTCGCGCCGGTGGCGCTGCGGATGGCCGTGTTGACGCCGATCACGCGGCCGTGCGAGTCCAGCAGAGGGCCGCCGGAGTTGCCTGGGTTGATGGCGGCATCTGTCTGGATGATCATGGGGTTGCTGAAGTTGTTTTGTGCCTCCAGCGTGCGCCCCACCGCGCTGACGATGCCCACCGTCATCGTCCCTTGCAGGCCGAAGGGGTTGCCGATCGCTACCACGCGCTGGCCGACCAGCACGGTGTTGGAATCGCCCAGTTCCAGCGGCGTCAGTGCGTATCCCGGCGGGGGGTCAACTTTCAGCACGGCCAGATCACTATAAGGATCGGTGCCCACCACTCGGGCGATCAGTACCACGCCATCGGCAAAGGTGACGCGCACCTCATCGGCATCGGCAATGACGTGGTTGTTGGTGACGATGTGTCCTTCGGTGTCGTACACAAAGCCCGAGCCGCTGCCGAAGTCCGTGAGGCCGATGCCACCGTGCTCAAAGCTTACATCCACATTGACCACACCCGGGTTGACGCGCTGATAAAGGTTGATGAGCAGCAGCTCCTCGGCATCAGCCTGAGCGATGATCTCCTCCGACAGGGGGGTGGGTTGGATGGGTGTTCCCGACACGGCGGGCGGAGTGGCCGCGCTGAGTGGAGCCGCCCGCTCGGCGATCAGAGATGACGCCGAGCAGGCCAGCGCGGTCAGCGTCAGAACTATTAAGGATAACCAGTAAATGCTGCTGCGATTATGATGAATCATGGCGAGTATCTTCCCCATCTTTATTAAAAGTGAAAACGAAGGGGCCAAATGGCGTCCCTATCCCTCACGGCAGGTAACGCCGCGTATATTGGCCAACTCTTTGAACAAGGCGCGCTCTTTGGCGCTCAGGTTGGTGGGGATCTCCACGTTGACGCGCACGTAGAGGTCACCGTAGGTATCTTTCTTGCGCAGATGAGGCATACCTTTGCCGCGCAGGCGGATGAGCTGGCCGGGCTGTGTGCCCGGGTTGATCTTGAGCATCACGTTGCCCGTCATGGTGGGAATCTGTACCTCGCCACCCAGCACGGCGGTGTAGAGGTCAATCAGCACATCGGTATAGAGGTCATCTCCCTCGCGCCGGAAGCGTGGGTCCTCCTGAACGTTTACCTTGATATACAGGTCGCCGGGCTGGCCGCCTAGGCCGGGCGCTCCCTTACCCGCCAGTCGGATGCGCGTGCCCGTGCGCGCCCCTGCCGGAATCTTGACCTGCAGGCGCTGGCCATTGACGGAGAGAAGGCGCGTGGTGCCGTGGTAGGCCTCCTCCAGCGTGATGTCGGCCTCGGCGATGAGGTCTTGACCGCGCCGCGCCGTGCTGCGCATGCGGCTGCTGAAGAGGTCCTCAAACCCCATGCCGCCCCGTGGCGAGGCACCCATGCCGCCGAAGATGGCGCGGAAGAACTCCGAGAAGAGGTCGCCCGCATCGCCGAACTCCACGTGCACTCCGCCCGGTGCGCCGCTGACCCACTGCGACCAGTCAAATCCCCCCGGTGCGCCGCCCATACGCTGCCACTGTTGGTAGCTGCGGCGTATCTGATCGTATTTGGTGCGCTTCTGCGGGTCGCTCAGCACTTCATAGGCCTCGTTGATCTCTTTGAAGCGCTCCTCGGCATTCGGATCGCTGGGGTTGGCGTCCGGATGGTATTTGCGTGCCAGCCGCCGGAAAGCCGATTTGATGGTCTTGGCGTCGGCGTTCTCAGGCACCCCTAAAACTTTATAGTAGTCCTTGTATTCCATCCATCACCTTAAAGCAATTGCCGGAAGCAGGGCGGCATAAGGCAAACTGTCGCACCTTCCTCCCTGCTCTGGTGTTGTAGAGTTACCTAGATTCTAGTGATAGGCTGTGGGGCAAGTCAAACAGGGAAGAGGGCAAGGGCCGCTGGCGTATTGATGCATCGGCACTTCCCCTATCTCCCCGCTGAGGTTATCATAAATCGCAGCTGTCACACCTGACGCCCTTAAACGCATAAGCGATTTTATAAGGAGTAGCCTATGCCTGACCGCGATGTTCTGGCCCGCGTGGATGCCTACATTGAGGAACACCTTGAGGAATCTATCGCCCGACTGGCGCGGCTGGTCGCCCAGCCGAGCGTTGCCGCGCAGAACTGGGGCATGGAGGAGTGCGCGGCGCTCGTCGCAGAGCTGCTGCGCGAGCAGGAGCTGGAGACGCGTATCATGCCCACCGGTGGCAGCCCAGCCGTCTATGCCGAGGGTGGGCACGGTGAGAAAACCCTGCTCTTCTACCTGCACTACGACGTGCAACCGCCTGAGCCGCTGGAATTGTGGGAGTCGCCGCCTTTTGAGCTGACGCGCCGCGGCGAGAAACTCTACGGGCGCGGTATCAGCGATGATAAGGGACACATCGCAGCGCGGCTGGCTGCGTTGGAGGCCGTGCGCGCCGTGCTGGGCGATCTGCCCTGCCGCGTCAAGTTCCTTGTGGAGGGAGAGGAGGAGATCGGCAGCATCCACCTGCCGGATTTCATCGCCCAACACAAGGAGATGCTGGCTGCGGACGCCTGCATCTGGGAGTTTGGCGGCGTCAACTTCCGCGGTGACCCCATCCAGGTCTTGGGGATGCGCGGCATCTGCTATGTGGAGTTGACGGTGAGGACGGCCAAGGTGGATGCACACTCGGGCCTTGGCGGCTCCATCTTCCCCAATGCGGCGTGGCGGTTGGTGTGGGCGCTCAATACGCTCAAGGATAAGGACGAGCGCATCCTGATCCCAGGCTTTTATGACAACGTGCGCCCGCCCAGCGAGCGTGATCTGCAGTTGCTGGCTGCCCTGCCCGACGACCGCCAAAACTTCATAGAGACTTACGGCATCGCGGGTTTCCTGCGCAACATGAACGACCCGCTGGAGATCCGCCGCGCCGCCGTCTTTGAGCCGACCTGCACTATCTGCGGGCTGACCTCCGGCTATCAGGGGCCGGGGTCCAAGACGGTGCTGCCTGCACTGGCCAGTGCCAAGATAGACTTCCGGCTGGTGCCTGATCAGATGCCCGATGAGATTGTGGCGAAACTGCGGGCGCACCTAGACGCACAGGGTTTTGCCGATGTGGAGATCACCTATAGCGAGGGCGAACCGCCTGCCCGCACCGACCCCGATCACCCCTTCGTCCAGCTGGTCAACCGTGCCGCCGAAGAAGTTTACGGCAGGCCGCCGCAGATTGAGCCGATCATCGGTGGCAGCGGCCCCAACCATGCCTTTATCCACCATCTGGGTGTGCCCATTGCCACCGCCGGCGTGGGGCATCCGCAGAACTACGCCCACGCCCCCAATGAGAACATCCGCCTGCCGGATTTCATCAACGGCATCAAGCACACGGCGCACATCCTGCTGGCCTTCGCCGAGGCTGGAGGCGGGTAAGGCTCACCCTGCCCCTCTGCCGAGCTTACGGCTCGCTGTCCCCTCCCCGCTGTTGCGGGGAGGGGACAGCGTGGAGTGTCAGGCTGCCGCGCCCTCTGTCAGCATCCCCATATGCTGCAGCTCACGGCGCAAGCGCTCATTGGCCTGCCGCGCCGCACTGACCAGCTCCGCATCGCAGGGAACAGCCTCGCACAGGGCAGGATTGCTGAGCAACAACGTGCCCAGCTCGCGGCACTGGCCGCTCTCACGCATGAAGGCCAGTTTATCCAGCGCTGCCACTGTGCCCTCGCGGATTGTCCCCAGCCGCTGCTCGGCGAGGCGCACCGTTTCCCGCAGCAGCACCAGTTTCTCATCGGGCCACACCAGCCGCCACGGGAGGGCGTAGCGACGCAAGCGACGCTTGAGCTCGCGCAGGTTGCGCTGGTAGTCCTCTTCGCGAGCGCGGAAGACGCCTGTCAACCGCTCAAAGTTCCCTTCGTCTTGGAGGTAAGCAGCGCCCAACCGCTCCAGCGCAGCGTTGAGGTCGCGGCTGGCCTTCTGGACATGGCGCTTCTTGATGCTCTCACCAAGCAGCGCCCCGCCGATGGCTCCACCGACAGCCCCCGCCACCGCCCCGAGGATCGTCCCTACGCCGGGCACGATGGCCGTGCCGATCACGCCGCCCACCTTGCCGCCAATCAACCCACCGGTCGCCCGCGTGCCGATCTCAATGGCGGCAAACTCCAGATTGCGGCCCAGACCAGCCCCCTTCTGGGCACGCCGCCAGGCGCGGTAGGAGGCAAACCCGATGGTCACCAGCGGCAGGTGGATGTTCCAGGCGCTGCTGGCAGCAGCGGCTTTGGCCTCGGCAGCGGTGTGGACGGTGGAAGTCGCACCGATGAGTGCGTCAACCAGTGAGCCGCCTTTAGTATCCAGCACGATGGCCGATGCATCGCCGAGGAGGGGCAGTTTGTCTGCCACATCACCGAAGACGTGCAGGGCCTCCAGCCCCTTCAGCCACTCTATGACGTTGTCCACCAGCGGCAAGGCATGGTCGCCCAACGCGGCCTTGAGCACGTCAAGGTTCTGCAATGCATCGGTGATGTGGTCCGCCGCTGGCCCGTTGAAATGCTCCCAGATGGAGGGATCAGCCATGCTGTACTGCCAGGCGAGGTCCACGAAGGTCACCGCGCCGATGGCCCCTGCCTCGGCCACGTCAGCGCTGAGAGCGCGGTGCAGCACCTCCTGCACCTTGCTAGGGATGGCCACCTGGCCCCCCAGTCGCTTGCGGATGGCAGCCACATGCCGCCGCCGCGCCAGCACATAGTAGGCGATCCCCGCCGCCACCGCCACGATCAGCGCCAGCGTGAGGATGTCGGCCAGATTATCCACCAGTGAGTGCAGAAACGAGTCGATCATAGTAACATCCCCCTTGTATATCCCTAATTTTATAACAACTGGCGGTCGGGAGTTAGCAAAGGGCAGTTGACGCAACCAACCCGCCACCCACTTCGCGGTTTGGGGAACTTTGCACTCTTAGTGTGCTTGCGGTTCAGGATAGGGTGTTGTTTCAGCAAAAAAGCCACTGTTTGGGGACAGTGGCTAGCAAAGCGGCTAACAGGCGCACCTTAAAAGGGCTGGGTTGTGGACCAGCCCTCCGTACAATATATTCCCCCGCTTATTTGAGGTAACGCAGCGCCACGTCGCGGGATTCCAGAAGGCGCTCCTGTGTGTCATGCTCCCAGAGGCCCACAAAGCGGCCAAAACTGGCGCGGTCGTAATCGCCCACGTAGAAGGCCGACATAGCCAGATCGGAATCGGCGTCCGCGTAGAAGCAGGTCACGAGCGACTTGCGGTTCATGGAGTTGATGAAGTCCAGATAGCCCCCCCGATCGCGCTTGGCCTGATCGGTGCATTGCAGGAAGGAGGTAAAGAGCGTCCCTTCGGTGGTGGGGCGGATGAGGATGTTGAGCCGCGCCGAGTGGGTGGCCCAAATGGTGTCCCCTTCGGTTCGCACGGTATAGCCCAGAAACTCTAGGTGACTGCTGATTTGTTCGGCAACGGATGCCATAGGTGGTTGCTCCCTTGTTCTAGCGGCTTGTCGCCGCCCCTAAGGGGCCGGGCGGTGCCGGCCCGCTTCAGATACAGCACAGGGTAGCCCTGTGTTGCCCCTATGCTAAGCCCGAACGGTTATTTTGGCAAGTGAGGGGAAGCCTAGGGCTGATTCTTTCTTATGGAATACCAACAATCGAACAGGCCGTGTGCAAATCGAGAGCCAGGCGGGTGCGAGCGTCTTTGATACTGTT
>FWPU01002153.1_pt1 | contig 55997 bp, 39 predicted proteins | sample 2228361 | NCBI WGS metagenome assembly FWPU01 (sample SAMEA103939777, study PRJEB20133) | metagenome | reverse complement strand
GTTTAAATAAATATACTGTTTATTGATGGATTTTAATTCAAATACAGTACTATCTTTTGTCAAAGCTATAAAATTTGGGGCTTCTGTGCCTTGCTTTAGTTTATTTATCTCTTGAATAATGTTTTGTAGGATTTTTTGATGCTGTGAATAATGAGTAAATGATAATAATTGCTCTAATAATACCTGGACTGAGTAAGGATTAAATTTTTCATTAAAGTAAAAGTGATATAGATTTTGAATAAGCACTAGCTCTTTGAGGGTATCATTAGAGTTCAGTAGTTTATCATTTTCTATGTATTGAAATAATTGTTGAATAGATGTGCTGTAATTGACGGTATAATAAATAGTTTGCTGTGTTTGTTTCTGGATATCGGCTATTAAATAATCTCTGAAGAACGCATTAAAAAATTCCATGTATTCATAGTTATTTATTTGAACTGGTTTATTGATGAGAAATATATTTGCGAGTATATTTTTATCTCTTGTTGCATTGATGTTGATATTAGCAATAGTGTAATCTAAGTAATTCTGAAAATATGGATTTTTGATTTCCTTAAAGTCGTTTTTAGCTTCAACAAGAATGCTATCCAGTTTTTTAAACAACATATTTCGGTTTAAAAATTTCTTTATGGCATCGTCTAAGTATTTGTTGTATATTTTATTAAAATCAAATATAAGTGAGTTGAGTTCGGTTGTATCATTGGTAAGAATAGAAATAGATGCATCTGACTCTACATCATTTATATTGCTTACAATAGAATCGGGTGGATATACTTTTATAATATATTCTTTTATTCCAGATTTTGGAGGTTCTAAATACAACTTTGCTTTTACATTTTTAATTTTGATGATAACAGGTTCTGGTTTGTTTGTATAATATTTTAATGTAAATCTTCCTTTATTATCCAATGAATCTTTGTCATGTAAGATTTCCTGATATGTTATGTAATCGCTATATGTGTACAGCTTTGCTACTTTATCTGAATTTTTCAGATACATAGGGTGTGCATTACCATGAATGATGATATTTTGAGATAAAATAATATTGAAATGTATAATAAATACAATAAGATAAGTGCTTAAAGTATGTTGTTTTACATGGGATTTTGTGGGAATAAAAAAATTAAATATCATAATAATTTTCATTCATCATTTTGCACATTTTATCTGGTGGAGTGTTTTCTACTTTTTGCTGATGTTGTAATGTTTGTAATTTTTCTGGAATAGATTGGAGAGTATCTATGAGTTTATTTAAATTGTTTGTTGTTACTAATTCATTGCGAATTGGTTTAAAGTGTGGAATGCCTTTGAAGTAATTAGCATAATGTCTTCGCATTTCTAGTATGCCTAATTTTTCACCTTTCCATTCTATGGATTTCATCAGATGTATCATGCAGATATTTATTCTTTCTTCAAGAGAAGGTGGAGGAAGAATTTCTCCTGATTGAAGATAATGTTTTATTTCTCTAAATATCCATGGATAACCAATGCTAGCACGCCCTATCATGATGCCATCAGATTTGTATTTTTCTTTATATTCCTTTGCTTTTTGTGGTGAATCAATATCGCCATTACCAAATATCGGAATAGTAATGTTAGGATTTTCTTTTAATTTTTTGATATATTCCCAGTTAGCAGTTCCTTTATACATTTGAGCTCTTGTTCGCGCATGGACAGTGAGAGCTTTTATTCCTGCATCTTGTAATCTTAAAGCTATTTCTTCTATATTGATGCTTTTTTCATCCCATCCTAAACGAGTCTTGACAGTGACGGGGATATTGACAGATTTCACTACTGCTTTGGTGAGTCTTTCCATGAGTTTGACATCTTTTAATACGCCAGCTCCTGCTCCTTTGCAAACTACTTTTTTGACAGGGCATCCAAAGTTGATATCTAAAAAATCGGGTTCTACTGCTTCTGCAATTTTTGCGGCTAGACCGAGCGCTTCTTCATCTCCACCAAAAATCTGAATACCTATGGGTCTTTCATAGTTGAATATATCTAATTTTTTTTTGCTTTTGATGGCGTATCTAATGAGTCCTTCACTACTAATGAATTCTGTAAACATGATGTCTGCTCCGTTTTGCTTACATACATAACGAAATGGTGGATCGCTTACATCTTCCATAGGAGCGAGTAATAATGGAAAGTCTGAAACCTCTACATTTCCGATTTTCATATTGCAAATGTCGGAAAAAATGTGGGATGATAGAATTTAAATAATGTGAAAAATACTCGTGATGGGGTGTTTTTAATAGATGTGCTTTTAGATTATGTATGCATTTGAAATGAGGTAGTGGAGGATAATAGTGGTATTGAAATAATTTTGATTAAGATGCAGTATAAAACTTAAATTATACACTAAAACCCATTTCTATCAAAAAACTTATTATTATTTTTGCCCTCATTTATGAAGCAAAAAATGAATACAGAAAAAAAGTATCATTCTCAAAAGAAAACTACAAAGCAACAGTCATATTTTGATAGATTAGATAAACGATTATCTCATATCAAGCCTGTTAAAATACTTTTGTTTTTTCTTTTATTAAGTTCATTTTATAGCTTTATTAATTTTAATGCACGTATCAGCGAAGCACATGATGATGCTTTGTATTTAGAAGCTGCGGTGAGATTTGTGAGAGAATTTCCGTATTATTTTTATACAGCAAATGCGCCTTTTTATCCGATGTTTTTAGCAGTTCTGTATAAGATTTTTGGATTTAAATTAATTTTATTTAAAATGTTTAGTGTGCTATTTCAATTGTTATCCATTTTTTTCTTTTTCAAAGCTCTTTACAATAAAGTTCCGATGTTGGTTTTTATTCCTGTAATGTTTTTTATAAGTATCAATCATCATATTATCTACTTTTCATCAATGACATTCACGGAAGCAATGTTCTTATTTTTACAATCTTTGTTTCTTTACACTGTAAGCAATTTATTTAGCTCTATTGAACAATATAATGAGGATTTAAAGAATACATATAAAGATTGGTTAATTTTAGGATTAGTTGTTCTAATAACTACAGTTACTCGTAATGCAGCTATTGTTATTTTACCTTCGATGTTTATATTCTTTTGGATAATAATGAAAAATAAAAAATATGCAATTTTTTCTCTTGTTTCATATTTTATTTTTTACTTACTATATCATGGTATTTTAAGATTGGTATGGGGAGGTAAAAGTCAATTTGCAAGTCAATCTAAGATATTGTTACAAAAAGACCCTTATGACGCCTCATTAGGAAATGAGAATTTTTCGGGATTTATCCAGAGATTTTTAGATAACTCTGAATTATACATGAGCAAAAGATTTTATCAAATTTTAGGTTTAAAGGATGAACTTAACACCAATGTTAATGGATTTGTACCGCTTGTAATGTGGATTTTATTATTATGGAGTTTATGGCTTGTATATAAACATAAAAAACATCTATTGACGCTTGTTGGAATTTATACCATATCTTTAATTACTTTATCATTTATTATTTTACAGGCAAGATGGGATCAGCCAAGAATAATAATGGTAGCTATGCCGGGTATGTTATTACTATATTTTTATTGGATGTGTCATTATTTTAAAGCAAATTTTTTGAAGAATATCTATTTATTGATTTCTATTACCATGATTCTATCTCTGATGATTTCTACTACTAAAAGAGGTATTAAAAATCTTCCTATTCTATCTAAAAATTTGCAAGGTGATATGTATTATGGGTATACTCCCGACTGGGAAAATTTTTTAAAGGCAAGTGCATGGTGTGCTGAAAATTTACCTTCAGATAGTTATGTAGCAAGTCGTAAAGCACCTATGAGTTTTGTGTATGCAAATGGTAAAAAGTTTTTTCCTATTTATAGTGTAATTAAAAAAGACTCAGAAACCAACCAGTCCAATCCTGATAGTGCACTTGCTTTTTTCAAGCAAAATGGTGTTACACACATTCTACTACCACATTTGAGAATTGATCCCACAAAAAACACAGGACAATTTATAAATACAATTCATAATATATTGGCGCCTATTCAAAGTAAGTATCCCAATAAATTAAAATTAATATACACAGAAGGTGAAACAGAACCTTGTTATGTATATGAGTTTGTTTATGATGCAAAATAATTATTTATGTTTTTAACGCAAAAATTAGGTGAATGGCTTTATAGGTATGCTTATCCTTTATATCGTCCTTTGTATTTTACATATAAAAGAATAATGGAAGAAAACGAAATTTCTTTCTTTAAGAAAAATATAAGGAATAGTGATATTGTATTAGATATAGGAGCTAACATTGGATTTTATTCATTATTATTTTCAGAATTAATAGGACAAAACGGTAAGGTATATGCTTTTGAACCTGAAAAAAATAATTTTAACAGGTTGGTTCAAAATACAAAAAATAGAAGTAATATACATTGTATTCATGCTGCTGTGTCTGATATTTCAGGACAAATCTATCTATATTCTTCAGAGTTTGGATTGAATGTAGATTATAGAACATACTATTCAGGAAATAATCAAATGCTTCAAACAGTAAAAGCCTATTCTATTGATGATTTTGCTCAAACACATAATATCCAGAAAGTTGATTGGATAAAAATAGATATTCAAGGGTATGAATATTTTGCCTTTAAAGGAATGAAAGAAATTGTCAGTAAAAATAAGGATATTAAAATCATTACTGAATTTTGGCCTTATGGAATCAACAAAGCCGGCATTACTGTAAAAGATTGGTTTGATTTAATATATTCTATAAACCTCCATGTTTTTACAATAAAAAATCATCAAATTATTCCTTTTGATTTATCAAGTTTACCAGCCGTGTCAAAATACGCACCATCTCAATATTACAATTTATTGTTAACTCATTGATATGATAATTAAAAAAAGAAAAATTCCATTTTTACTCGATGATCCAAAGACGACCTTATATCATAAAGAAATAATACTATCTACACCTTTTTTAAGAAAAATCTATGAAAAATGGTATAAAGATTTTATAAATGTTATCAGTGAGAATCCGAATGGACGATATTTAGAACTTGGCTCAGGAGGGGGATTTCTTAAACAGCTTGCACCACAAGTTATCACTTCAGATATTCTACCATTAAAAGATATTGACAAACAAATTGATGCACAACAGTTACCTTTTGATAATGAATCTCTTGATGCTATTTTATTACTGAATGTTTTTCATCACATCCCTAAACCATATTTGTTTCTGAAAGAAGCAGAAAGAGTACTCAAGCCTAATGGAAAAATTGTAATGATTGAACCCGCTAACACTTTTATGTCTAGAATTATCTATAAAAAATTTCATCACGAGCCATTTGATGAAAATGGCAAAATAGAAATAGAAGAAGGAAAGCCACTCAGTCATTCCAATCAAGCATTACCCTATATCTATTTTGTGAGAGAAAAAAAATGGTTCACTGAAAACTTTCCAAAATTAAGTGTTAAGCAGATCAAGTATCATACCCCTTTATTGTATTTATTAAGTGGAGGAGTATCTTATTATCCTTTTGTTCCTAATTTCACATTTAATATATTTAATTTTATTGAAAAATTATTATCTCTATTAAATAGATATTTAGCTTTATTTTGTACCATTAAGATAATTAAACAATAACTCAATGGAATCTGAGGTAAAAAAATATTTTAACAAGTTAGCTATTAAAAGAAAACCCAGAACTATTAATGCATATTATTGGGATCAGATTGCACATTACATTGAATATTTTACTCACGAAGATGATGCAGTATTAGAAATTGGTTGTGGAAGTGGTGACTTATTGGCAAAAGTAAAAGGGAAACATAAAACAGGAATTGACTTTAGTGAAGAGCAAATAAAATGGGCAAAAGAAAAATACGGACATCAGCAAATAGAATTTTTAGTAATGGATGCTAATGATTTACAATTCAACAGAAAATTTGATTTGATTATTATTAGTAATCTTATTGGATTTATAGAAGATATTCAAAAAGTGTTTGAACAACTACACAAAGTGTGTCATAGTAGAACAAAAATCATCGTTCAATATTACAATTCATTCTGGGAGCCTCTTATTAAATTTTCAGAACTTATAGGTATTAAGAAAAAAACACTGACACAAAACTGGTTAACAAGTAGCGATGTGAATAATTTATTGTATCTGGCGGGATTTGAAGTATATCGTAATTCAAGACAAACATTATTTCCTTTTTATGTTCCCATTATTTCAGATATTATCAATAAGTTTATTGCCAAACTTCCTTTGATTAAATATTTTAATATCAATCATTTTTCATTTGCCAAGCCATATTTAAAGGATGATAAGGAGTACTCCGTATCTGTTGTCATTCCTGCAAGAAATGAAGCAGGTAATGTAGAACAAGCCATACTTCGTGTTCCCAAAATGGGTAAACATACAGAAATTATATTCGTAGAAGGTAATAGCACTGATAATACATGGGAAATCATTCAACAAATGTATGAAAAGTATAAAAACACTCACGATATTAAAATTTTTAAGCAACCCGGTAAAGGAAAAGCAGACGCCGTAAGAGAAGGATTTAAGCACGCTACAGGTGATATTTTGATGATTTTAGATGCTGATTTAACTGTCTCTCCTGAAGATTTACCAAAATTCTATAATGCTATCACTCAAAATAAAGGAGACTTTATCAATGGCACTCGTCTAGTATATCCAATGGAGAAGGGAGCAATGAGATTCCTAAATTATTTGGGTAATCATTTTTTCAGCTGGACATTTTCTTTCTTACTAGAACAAAAATTTAAAGACACCTTGTGTGGCACTAAAGTCATTTTTAGGAGTGATTACGAGAAGCTCATTAAAAATAGAATTTATTTTGGTGATTTTGACCCATTTGGTGATTTTGATTTACTCTTTGGTGCTCATAAATTAAACTCTAAAATTGTAGAGGTGCCCATTCGTTACAAAGAAAGAACTTATGGCAGCACCAACATATCTCGTTTTAAACATGGATGGATTTTATTAAAAATGTGCTTATTTGCCAGTAGAAAATGCAAATTTATTTGATGTTTTATTATATTATATACTTTTTTATATATTCTATATCGCTTTTACCCTTTTCCATTATTTATCTGTTGTCGGATATTTTTGCTTTTCTTTTATATTATATTTTTCGTTATAGAAAAAAAGTTGTCAGAAAAAATTTAATGCGATCTTTTCCTGAAAATTCCCTTAGTGAAATTATCTGCATTGAAAAACGGTTTTATCGTTTTTTTATGCAATGGATTTTTGAAACTATTAAACTTGTTTCAATATCTTCCGATGAATTAAAAAAAAGATGCAACTTTACTTATGAATTTCAACAGATATTTGAGCAAGGTTATCGTGAAAAAAAAGATATGGTTGTCTTAATGGGGCATTTAGGTAACTGGGAGTGGGCAGGCGCTGCTTTTAGTACATCTTTTAGGCAGCCCTTAGTAGTATTATACCATCCAATTTCTAATAAAATATTTGATAAGATGATGAAAAAAATAAGAACTCGTTTTGGAAGTTTTTTAATACCAATGCATACTGCTTTAAAGTATATTTTAGAAAAACAGGGACAGAATAATGTTTTTACTTTTATTGCAGATCAATGTCCCTCACCACAAAATGCATTTTGGTTAAAATTTTTAAACCAAGAGACGCCTGTATATTATGGTCCTGAAAAAATAATACAAAAAATTAAAGCAGAACCTGTTATCGTTTTAGTTTATCCCAATACACGAAAAAAGACAAGAGGATATTATATTATAGATGCTAAAAAGATAACACCCTCTATACATTCAGAATATCCAATCATGAGTACTTTTATGAAAGAACTAGAAATGGCTATTCGAGAGCACCCACCATACTGGCTATGGTCACATAATAGATGGAAATATAGTAAAAATAAAACCTAGATTTTAACATTTTTTGGTATGATATTTATTATATTGCAAAAAAATAATTACATTCGCCCAAAAATTTTAACCCAACAATAACTTTAAAAATTTAAACCTATGAAAAATACAAATTACCTGCTAACTACATTAATTGCTTTGGCATCTATGTATGCAATACACTTATCAGCTCAAGTAGATATTCAAAAGCTAATTTCTTATCCTTTTGATAAAGATTCCTTGTATGGTTTTAATGAAGAACAGGCTATTCAGGAAGGATTAAGTAATAATTGCACTTCAAGGGAACTTAAATATTTTTTATATTTAAAGAAAAGAGAATTTATTATCCAAAAATATAATTTACAAAGATTTGAACCTACTGATTATTTAGGGTGGAGTAATAAAAACTATAACCCTTCAACTATTCAGACTGTAGCATGTAATAACGAAGATTTTGAACTTGGAAATTTTACAGGATGGGTTGTTAACCAAGGTTCCAATTCTAATTCTTGTACTATGACAGGTTGTTGTACTGGGGGTATGGGACTTGCAGCTATATTTACCACTCCTGGTGCCAACCCATATGGAGGCCCTCTGACAAATATACCTAATTCTCCATTAGGAGGTACTAAAGTTGCTTTGTTAAATAACAATACTGCTGGAGCAAAAGCAGTAAGGATTGAAAAAACATTTAATGTAACGCCCTCTAATGCTTTATTTCAATTTGCTTTCCTGGCAGTTCTTCAAAATCCAAGCCATTCTTGTTGTCAACAGCCTTATTTAAAAGTTAGTTTTTTGGTTTCTAATGGATGCACCGGTGCTCCTACACCTACCTCATGTCCTTCGTTTAGTATAGTTCCGCCAACATCAGGATGTAGTACTTCTTTTTCAGGATGGTCACAGTCTGGCAGTATCTATTACACGCCTAATTGGATACAATCTTCAGTAGATTTAACTTCTTTAATAGGCTCTTGTGTTACAATACAATTCACTGTAGGAGATTGTATATTAACCGGTCATTATGGTTATGCTTTGATAGACTGTTTATGTTCTCCAATGGATATTATCGGAAATGGAAATACTTTTCCTGCTGGCACACCATCTATAGTGTTACCAACTTGTGGTTCTAGTAGTGCAACTATTATAGCGCCTCCTGGCTTAGGTCCATATAATTGGCAAGGACCATCAGGTTTTTCTTCTACATCTCAAACTATTACTACAGGTTTGACAGGAGATTATACTTTAACTATGAACCCACCAGGCTCTTGTAGCCCTATAACTAAAATTATTACAGTTACTATAACCCCCAACCCTGCTATTCAAGCCAATGTAGTACAACCAACATGTAATAATCCAACCGCTACAGCATCAGCCACTTGTTCTTTGGGAACGGGCACCTATAATGTTACATGGTCACCAACACCAGCATCCTCAGGCACTGTAACTGCTAATACTTTTTCTGCATCAGGTTTAGTTGCCGGTTCTAACACAGTAACTGTTACAGATGGCGTTGGATGTACAGCATCTCAAGTATTTACAGTTAATCCAGCTCCTCCTATTCCGACATTTACAATATCTCTTTCAGATGATACCTTAACCTGTTATCAACCTACGGTATCTGCAAGTGCTGTCAATACCAATACAGATGTGGCTTCCCCAAGTTATACCTTTACTAGCGTTTCTAGCGGAACATTCTCCGGGAATCCTTATACCGTATCTGCCCCAGATACCTATACTGTTTTAGCTTCTGACCCCAGCACAGGTTGTATCTATACCAATACCTTTGCTGTTGGTATTTTTACAACAGTACCAACGGTAACAGTTAGTCCTAATTCACTGAATATTCCATGCACAGGAAGCGCAGGTACATTTACAGGTACATCGAATCCTACCGTGAATGTATCTTATTCCTGGTTACAACCCGGGAATCCGCCGGTACCATTAAGCGGGAACATCTTAACTCCTGGCAGTGCAGGTACATATACATTTGTTGCTACAGACATAGCTAGTGGATGTAGTAATACATTTACTGTATCTGTTACACAATCTACGGCTGCTCCTACTATGACAGTTCAAGCGACGAATAATAATTACGATGTCAAATGCTCGCCGACTACTGTAACGCTTGTAGTAAATGCGACACAAGCACCGGGAGGAGGTGCACCATTGCAATACTGGACGGATGCGAGTGGTACTACAACATTGACGACATCAAATACCTTTACTACTAATACACCTGGTAATTATATATGTTGGGTTTATGATCCTGCGCCTGGAGGATGTATTATATCACAAACGATTACAGTTGGCATAGATACATTAAAGCCGGTAGGGGGTTATACATTAGATGTTCCTACGAATACATTGAATTGTTATTATCCTAATGCGATTATTACAGGGACATCAGCGGTGAGTGGGGCGAGTTATATATGGTACACACCGGGGTCAGTACCACAACAGACGATATCAGTAAGTAGTACGACGAATACAAGTCAGACAACGATAGGGACATATACAGTAGAGGTTACGGATCCTAATAATGGGTGTAAGAGGTTAGTGCCTGTTACGATATATCAAGACAAACAGCCTTTGGGATTAACGGCGAAGGCGACGCCATCAGTTTTGACATGTAAGGATTTAGAGGTGACATTGCAGTTTACACCAAATCCGATATCAGAGCCATTAACATTTACATGGACAACGCCATCGCCGACTTCTACGAACAATGTGAATAATCCTGTTACATTTTATAGTTCCGGTGATTACACACTATGTGCTACAAAGAATTCAAACGGATGTCAATCATGTACAGTAGTATTAGTGGGAAGTAATACAACACCACCATCCACAGTTGCAGCAGGTCCTTATACTATTTCGTGTGGTTATACAAACACAACAATATATGCGGGTACCACACCAAGTACTAACATTACTTATGCTTGGGATGGACCTCCAGGTGCTACTATAACTCCTGTTACAGGATATTCACCAACTGTGAGTAGTCCCGGAGATTATATTGTGGTGATTACTAATACAACAACAGGCTGTGCTTCTCAAAATCAGGTAACTGTCATAAATGGAACTATAGATGCGTCATTTGTACCTGACCCAAGTGAAGGTTATGCACCATTAGGAGTGTCATTTACTAATAATAGTTTTTATGGCAATCCATCTAATTTAACTTATTACTGGTCATTTGGTAATGGGGGCACAGTTACCACTGTTGCAAATACAACTGTAACAACGCCCGGAACAAGTACAACATATGATGCGCCGGGCACATATACAGTAATGATGGTTATGCAAAATGGAACTTGTGTAGATACAGCATATAGAGTTATTAAAGTAGATATTCCATCAGATATGGAGGTGCCAAATGTATTTACACCGAATGGAGATGGTGTTAATGATTACTTTATTGTACATGCTACCAATATCACAGAGATAGAGTGTTTGATAATAGACAGATGGGGTGTTGAGATGTATAATGTGAGTACAGATAAAGGAAACATCCAATGGGATGGCAAGACGAAAGGAGGTAAAGATGCTCCTACGGGAACATATTATTATACCATAAAGGCTAAAGGTAAAGACGATAAAACCTATGAAAAGAAAGGATTCTTAACTTTATTGAGATAAGTAAAGACAAATTGTGTATTTTGAAAAACAAAGATTGTAATTAAAACAAGAAGTTTATCATGTTAGTAAAGGCATAATTAAATAAGGAATTATTCTTCCTTAAAGAAATTAAGTTTTTTCAAATCAATAAGTATTACATTTTGGTAGTAAAATGAAATGATGTCTTGGTAATTTAGTCCTGATTTAGCCATTTTCATAGCGCCTTCTTGAGAAAGACCAACACCATGCCCAAATCCTTTACCGTAAAATATTACAGTATCTTTTGTATTATTGAGTTCTATATCAAAAAATGTAGACATTAATTTCAAATCATCTCTTATATTTCTTAATGGGATTTTTATCATATTATTGTATTGTAAGTATACATTTCTTGATGGTTGTTTGAAATACAAAACATGGTTTAGTGCATTACTATCGGTTACGGGATATTTGTATTTCTTTAGGTAATTTATCCATTCTTTTACAGGTAATTTTTTTTTCCAACGATAACTGGGCATGCCTAAACTAAAAGTATCTATCACGCTTCTTAAATAATCTTTTTTACTCCCCCAAATATCTTCTGAATTAACGGTTTGTCCACCGCTATTGCTATGGAAAGCAGCTATGATTAAATTGAGATCTTTATCTACAATTACTTGATTGTGGGTGTATTGTACTGCTGATAAAATGGTTTGTAAATGACAATTTCCATAATATACCTGACAATGCACATTATCACACAAGTTAAAGCCTTCTGATACATGCTTGTATAAATGAGAAAGTGCGTAAGTTCTGACTAATAATGCTTGGGCTTTGTAAAATTCAGGGTGTCTGTTTCTGCCTACTTCTGCATATACAACACCGCTTACATAATCATCAAGTTCTAATGTATTAATCAACTTTAATTTCCCTAAGTTAGCACTGATTTGAAGATGGCCTTTATATGTGCGTTCTTTTTTGAAATGATTACTAATAATAGTAAATTTTGCTTGGCAAATATCAGGTGAGAAAAACCTTAATATCTTTGCTTTAATTTTCTTGTTATTTAGATTATCAAATAATACTAATGAATCATCTACTACCTCAAGCTGATAAAATTGATTTTTATTCAACTTAAATAGTTCTGAATTATCATCATATTGCAGTGAATAAAAGTCTTGAAAAAAAATTTTTACATTGGTTAATTTTAAAGAAGAAAATATTCCAATGTTTATAAGTTCTTGTGAAGATAAATCAAAAGCAAAGAAGAGTAATATTAGTGTATATTTATTCATTATCTATTTTCTTTTAATGAATAAAAAATTTTTTCTGCTAATTTTTTAGATGCTCCAGCACCTCCTAATTTTTCTTTCATTTGTTGATAGTCTTGTTTTATTCTGTTGATATTGTTTTTATCAAATAAAATTTTTTCTAACTCTATTTTTAAGTTTTTTTCGTTAAAATCACTTTGTATTAATTCTTTTACTATTTCTCTTTGCATGATTAAATTGACCATACTTATGTATTGAATGTTTCTTACAAGCATTTTTGCAATATAGTACGATACATATCCTCCTTTGTAGCATACAATTTGTGGTAAATTGAATAGTGCTGCTTCCATAGTAGAAGTACCGGATTTAATAATTCCTGCTTCTGAGAAATGTAATATAGCATATGTATCGTCATGAATTAAAGAGATATTATCATTGAAGTATTGTTCGTATATATGTTTAGGCAAATGAGAAAGACCCGCGATTAAGAAGTGATATTCTTTGAAGTATTTAGTTACTTTTGTCATAACTGGTAATATCGTTTTTATCTCCTGTAATCTACTCCCAGGTAGGATAGCAATAAACTTTTTATCAGGTAGTTTATACTTTTTTATAAATTCTTCACGAGAGATATTGATAGTATTTTCATTGATAATATCTAATAATGGATGTCCAATGAAATCTACATGGTAATTATATTTTTTGTAGAAATCTACTTCAAATGGTATAATGGAAAACAATTTATCTACATATTTGATGATAGTGTTTACACGGCTTTCTTTCCATGCCCATACAGTGGGAGATATATAATAGTACACTTTCATTTGATGCTCCTTACACCATTTTGCCATTTTTAGATTGAAACCTGGATAATCCACAAGAATAACTACATCGTAATGATTACTTAGTAAATGTTGTTTGATGATTTTGAAATTTTGTAGAATCGTTCTGATGTTTTTGATGACATCCATAAATCCCATGAAAGCTGTTTTTTCTATAGGTATTATAGGTTCTTTTTCTAATATTTTGGATATATTTTTACCTCCAACAAAATCAATATGTGCCTGAGTATCTATTTTTAGGAGTTCTTTAGCGAGATTAGAACTATGTAAATCTCCTGATGGTTCTCCGGCTATGATAAAATATCTCATGTTGTTTATTTAAGGTATTGATTCGTTTGTTTCAAAATACATTAGATATATAATGTAAAAAACATAGAGCATGGTAGCTGTCATTATACCTGCTGCTGCTTTATTTTTGTATTTATTTAGAAATAAGTAAAAGGGTAAAACATTTGATAAAGTTGAAAGTTTTATTACACCATCCCACATAGCACCCAATTTTAAGAACCAAATAAATCTTGATGGGAAACTGATATAATTGTATTTAAATAACCAAAATAAAAAAAAAGTAAAAAAAGGTGTAATAATTCCTATCAATAACCCTATCCAAAAGTTATCAAAATTATAGTTTTTTATTTTTTCAATCATAGCTGCAATGATAATAAATAAAAAGCCTTATTAGATTTTTTGTTATCTGTATTTACCTTTAATTTAGTTATATTTGCCAAAAAATACCATGAAGACAGTAGAGAATATGACTTTTAAGGATGAAAAGGTGCTTGTAAGAGTAGATTTTAATGTTCCTTTAGATAAGAATACATTACAAATAACAGACGACACTCGCATAAGAGCGGCATTGCCTACCATTAAAAAGATATTAAACGATGGAGGGTCCGTTATTTTAATGTCTCATCTAGGAAGACCAAAAGGTAAAAGAGAGAGCAAATACTCGCTTGCTCATGTTGTTTCTGCTGTTGAAAAGCTACTTGGACAGAAAATAAAATTTATTGATGATTGTATTTCAGCTCAGGCATTTGAGATTTCATCATCATTAAAGAATGGTGAAGTATTGTTATTAGAGAATTTACGTTTTTATTCAGAAGAAGAGAAAGGTGATAAATCATTTGCTGAAAAACTATCGAAGCACGGAACAATGTATGTGAATGATGCTTTTGGAACTGCACATCGGGCGCATGCTTCTACCACTGTTGTAGCTGAATTTTTTCCTGAAAATAAAAAATGTTTTGGTTATTTAATGGCAAGAGAGGTAGAGAATTTGAGAAAGATATTGAACAATCCTGAAAAGCCATTTACTGCTATAGTAGGAGGAGCGAAAGTTAGTGATAAAATTAAAGTATTAGAAGCATTATTGAAAGTAGCTGATAATATCATTATTGGTGGTGCAATGGCATTTACCTTTATTAAAGCAAAAGGGGGAAATATAGGAGATTCTTTGTGTGAGATAGAATATCTGAATACAGCTTTAGATTTTTTAAATCAAGTGGAATTGAGAAATGCAAAGGAAATAAGAAATACGAAGGTATTATTACCAACAGATGTTGTGTGTGCCAAGGATTTTATAGATACATCAGAAAAAGTAGTTGCCGAAACATACTCTATTCCTGATGGACTAAGAGGTATGGATATTGGGCCTAAAAGTATCTTATTATTTAGAGATATTATTTTAGGAAGTAAAAGTATATTGTGGAATGGTCCTATGGGAGTTTTTGAGTTTTCTAATTTTGAAGAAGGTACTAAGCAGGTAGCTATAACAGTGGCTGAAGCTACACAGAAAAATCAAGCATTTTCGGTAGTAGGAGGTGGTGATAGTATAGCTGCAGTTACGAAATATCAATTAGAACATCAAATCAGTTTTATTAGCACAGGTGGAGGAGCTATGTTAGAATTTGTTGAAAATGGTAGTTTACCAGGAATTGATGCCATTGAGAAAAGTGTAAGTAGTGTGGAGTAAGTGTGTTGGTTACTGCTTATCATACTTTGTGAGCAGTAATAAAATATTTTGTCTGTTTCTTATCTTTCTGGTTTTCTTTGAAACGACAATTTCTCGACAGTAGTTTTTTTAGAGAAAGGGAAATTTCTTGATGATATGAATTTAAGCTTGTACATGTATATGGTATAAATAGCAACGGATATCGTGATTTTAGTAGAAAATATTGTTTTACTCATTCTCCAAGAGATAAATTTTGCACTTTTGCCAAAGAAATAAATGATGTATGAAAGTTTATTCCATTGATGAATTAAAGTTATTGGCGACACAAATTAGAAGAGATATTATCCGGATGGTATATAATGCTCAGTCAGGGCATCCGGGTGGTTCTTTAGGATGTGTGGAAACACTAGTAGCACTCTTATTTAAAGTAATGAAACATCACCCTTTATCTTTTAACATGGATGGAGTGGGAGATGACTTATTTTTTTTAAGTAATGGACATATTACGCCAGTGTATTACAGTGTCCTGGCAAGGAGTGGATATTTTCCAGTAGAAGAATTGAATACATTTAGAAAAATCAATTCTCGATTACAAGGGCATCCTGCTACTCATGAACACTTACCTGGAATTCGTGTAGCATCAGGTTCTTTGGGACAAGGAATGAGCGTTGCTATTGGTGCTGCTTTAGCTAAGAAATTGAATAAAGATGACAGGACTGTGTTTAGTTTACATGGAGATGGGGAACTTCAGGAAGGACAGATATGGGAAGCAGCTATGTTTGCAGCAGCAAGAAATGTAGATAATTATATTGCCATTATTGATTATAATAACAAACAGATAGACGGAAATGTAGAAGATGTGATGCCCTTGGGAAATTTAAAGTTAAAATTTGAATCCTTTGGATGGCAAGTGGTGCAAAATGAACATGGTAATGATTTGGAGAGTATGATAAACAAACTTCAAGAGTGTAAAAGTCTTTTAGGAAAGAAACAACCAGTAGTTCTTATTAATAAAACGGAAATGGGTTATGGAGTAGATTTTATGATGGGAACTCATAAATGGCATGGAAAAGCTCCTAATGAAGAACAAACAAAAATAGCTCTTGCACAATTACCTGAAACTATTGGAGATTTCTAAGTTTAAACATGACAAGAGTGATGGATTAAAAAAAATCAAAAACTAAAATGTAAAGTGAAAAAATAAAATTTTGATTTTTTATATTTTATATTTTTCAGAGTTACCTTAGTATTACTAACTTTCCGATTTCCTTTGTAAAGTATTTATCTGCTTCGGTAGAAAAGGTTTCTATTTTATTTCCGTGAAGTTTGATATTGACTTTGTATAAATACACACCGTTCGCAAGTTTATCACCAAAGTCATCTGTGCCATCCCAAGAATATTCTGTGATATTTCTTCCAATATGTATGTATCCTAAATCTTCTTTACGAATAGTTTTTACTACTTTTCCTGTGATGGTCATGATTTGAATGTCAAATTGTTCAGGCACCTCCGAGCCTGTAAGTATAAAAACAAATTTTGTAGAGGTAGAGAATGGATTAGGATAATTCAAAATTTGAGTAACAGATGGTTTAGTAATTACTTCAAAACTAATTCTGTAATCATTGTCGCCTGAGGTATTTAAAGATCTATCACTAGCCTTTATTCTTAATGTGTATGTACCATCATTTAATGTTGGCTTATATTCTATTTGGCATTTGTTTTTAGAAGATTCTGAAGCAGGGGTAAATACCATATCTTTTGCGAAGAATAATTGTTTTTCGGATTCTCCTTGTTTTTGTAAATATACTTGAATATCCGAAGTATCATTTAACAATAGATATTTATTTTCATCTGATAACGAAATGAGGATATGAGGTTTAGCTGAAACAATATCGCCGTTTAAAATTCTAATACCGTCAAAAGTTACATCTAATAATGGATTGATAACATCCTTGGAAGTATTGAAAGAGAGTTTCACAAGATTATTGAAGTGATATTGTTCCAGTTGGTATTTAGGGTGTCCCGGTGGATTGACATCTATCCATACATTATGATTACCTGATAAGGTGAGTGTATTAATACTTAATGTATCTACAATAATTGCAGATGGATGAAAAGGTTTTATTTTTAATTTGTCAGGTAATGAGGTAGAGATATTGTTTTTTTCAGTTCTATAAGTTATTAAAAGACTGTCTTGGAACGTAGCATGACTGATGTTTTCAATAGCATAAGCTATGATAAAATTATCACCTTGCTGGATAGTGTCATTTTTAAAGTAAAATGTTTTTTTAGGATTGATAGCACATTCGGGCACATCATCGTATAATACTTGCCACCGTTTAAGTTGAGGTGCTGTAAAATTTACATTATCCTTCATAAATGCAATTAATTGTATTTGAGGGTAGATAGAAGCGTCGACATAATTATATAAGTCCATTACATCTAAACTATCTTCAGTAAATGTGGCAAGAGTATCTTTTTGTCCGTCAGCTTTAATGCCGATTATTTTAACAATGGTAGTATCTGTTTTAGGATTATCTAATGAGGTAACTCGCCAGTGAAAACTGTTCCACTTAAAAGCAGGACCGATAATTTCAGATAGAATGTAGCCTTGATTCCATTTTGTAGTAATGGTATCCTTGAGCTCTATGACATCATATTTAGAGTTTGCTCTTACTTCGTGTGCTTGTCCCGGTAACATACCTTTTTTCCCGAAAATAATCATTGGCAAAGTGTCAGTATGATTGATGATATTAGCACTACCAATACTTTGCATTGCTGTATAGAAAGAAGGAATATAGCTATTATTAGTATAACCTACAGGAGAATATGCTAATACATAGTTATCATTGGGAACGACATTATTGATAAAGTTTACTAAATCTTGTTGCCAGTTGGGGTTTGAACAATATGTTCCATCTCCAAAATCAAAACCAATGCGTTCACCTGGCACACAATGGCAATTTCCATAGGGTCCAATCTGTACATTATTTATTGTATCAATCCATGGCTGTCCACTAATGCTATCTAACACTATGATATTCCATCCAAAAAGAGCACATGACCATGTGCGAATTACTATTCCATTAAGGCTTGTAATAATCTGGTCAAAGTTCAATGGGGATAATCCGAAAATACCAGTTCTGCAGTAGATAGCTATTTTACTATTAGAAAATATAAAATTTCTTTGAGGTAAATTATACTTTACATATTGATAGGCATCATTTTTGAATTGAAAATAATGAGCTTGTCCCCACCCTCTTTTATTTCCAATAGTTTGGAAAGAGCTCTCATGCCAATTGTACTTATCAGTAGAACTTAATGAATCTTTACTTACTCTCCAATAGTAAACAGTACTATCCTTAAAGGGGAGATTCACTTGCCATTCTACTACACCACCGGGACTATATATCACTGCTTGTTGAATTGGATTAATGAATTTATCAGTAGTATCTAATTGAAATCTCCACGCTGTGTTGGTAGTGAGAGGGTCTATAGTAGATGCTTTTAGGACAATGGTTGATGTTTTTGGTACAATAGCATATTTGTAGGGATATACAGGAAGAATATCTTCACTATTGATAAATAAATCTAAACTACCTATGGTTGAGTTATTACTTTCATTACTTTCTGCAATTTCATAATAAAAGTCAATATACACGCTAAACTTATTCACTCCTCCTGCTCTGGAATAATCTGTATATATGAAAGTTTTGTAAGTAGATTGATAATATGGTACTTTCCATTTTTTGAGGATAATAGAAGTATCATTATTTGGAAAAGTTCTGGTGATTCTAACAATAAATGTATCGTTGATAGCCTTCCCTAAGTTTTTTACATTGATAATTACACCAATAGAATCAGGGTGAGATTGTGTATCAAAAGATACATCTGCATTTGTAATTTGATAATCGGGCAATAAACCATTCCATAATTTTATAGATGGGTCTCCATGTAAATTCATATCTAATACAGTCAATTGTGAATAGATATCTAATGAAGAAGATGACTGAGCAATAGATTGTATGTTTTTTCCTATAGATTTACCATATAAATTATAAGAAAGATTTTTGTAAAAGTTTAACGAATACATGTATAAGTAATTAGCTAATCCTACTGAAGCACTAGCTAAGAAGGCAATAGCTCCTTTTTGATTAGATAAAACCCAGCTTTCTGACATAACAGATGGGAGATTAGAATAAATATTTCCAACATTACACCCGTTAATTAGCATAATAGGGTATTTGCCTGAATTATTGTAATCATTAACATTATCTATGGCAATCTCTAAGGCATTTGTAGAGCTATGTCCAAAATATGTGATTAATCCAACACCATTATCTATGAGCGTTTTCACAGAGTCTGGAATGGTGGTTTGAATAGGGTCAGATGTGGTTTTCTTGAAAGTTGCTAATACTTTACCTCCAAATAAAGTATCTTCTATAATGCTTTTAAATTGGTTGACATATCCTAAGAAGGCAGTTTGTTCTGTATAAGATGTACCACCTGCAAAATGTAATACTTGTTTTTTCCATTCAGCAAATTCAGGGTTTTCAAATTGCTGAATTTTATTTAAGTAATTAATAACCTCAGAAGTTGAGGTGGCAGATAAGCGTCCTGTTGGTATTTCGGGAGTGAGGTTATCATTTAAATGTAATTTAGCTGTTAATAATAAATCAGAAGCAGGCCAGCCCATAGTAGGTACGAGATTTGAAGAGTAGTCATAATATTCAATGCTATAAGCTTTTCCTATGAGTAAGAGATATTGTGGATTAGAGGGCATCGTATCCATTAAAAATTTGCAGAAATTTCTGATAGATTGAGGGTGTTTAGGTGTTCCATAGGCAAATTGTTCGTATAATTCTTCTACATCAGCGAGAATAACATTAAAATTTCCGCCTGATACACTCTCTCTATGAGTTTTATATTGATTAGCGGCACTCATTAAAGAAGTATGTGAAATAATGATGAAAGCAGAATCTTTTGGAATAGAAAAGTTGGTAAAATAACCAGTGTTGTTATTGACTTTACGGAGTTGATTTACATTGATGATATTGGATGTAGCCGTGAAAAAGCATTTTTTTTCATTACCACCATTAGGCACAAGTACTTTTAATGTATTGGCATTAAAAACACTCTCTATTCTTTTGTGATTAGTAAGGTCATAAAACACAAATGCATTATTTGTTCCACCTGTGATGTTATTGAAATATAAAAATGTTTTGCTTTGTGATGTGTTATCATTGAGATATATTGTTCCTTCATTCCAACCAACCCAATTAGGGGTAGCTGGATATTTACAATAGATGTAATGTACTCCTAATAATGCTTGTGCAGATGTATTAGCATCTGACACTAATTCGATGTAAGGTTTCATACCTGGGATTATAATATTGGCATTGGCGGTGTAAGTTCTTACAAAGTGTTGCCAACCATCAAAGGTAGTATCCCATACAGCGATTGTATTAGTACCACCATCCCACCATTTTACTCTTAGGTGGTGATCGGGATACATTGTGTAATCATCATATATTCCAGATACGCTAAACTTTAGATAAACAGGTAATGGTTGAGTAGTATAGATATTAGCTATGCTTAAGTAGCCTGTTTCAACATGTCCGCCTGTAGTGAGAGGTACCATATATCCCTCACCATTTGTGTATCTTGCATCTGAAAAAATTCCTCCTGCATACTGGGGAATGTAATTGTAGCTATTTTTACCATAAATAGTATGCTCTGTATAAAAATTATTTATAGGAGTATGAGCAGAAAAAGTTGTATCTGTTTCTAATGTCACTCTTTTGTTGTTAGTGGAGTTATTGTATGTAATAAAGGCATAGACAGTATCAGAATCAGCATAAGGATTTGCTTTGGTTGTTACTCCTACATATGGATTAGGTATATGAATGACATTGGTATATAAATGTGTATCTAAAAGATTGGGTTTAATTTCTCCATAAAATTCAATAAAATCATTACTATTAAATATGCCATCATCTTCACCTTGAATATATATGTATTGTTCTTGCCCATATAAAAATATTTGTATATTTCTAGGGTCTATGCTTTGTAATGGAAATCCTGCATTTGCAAGGGTAATGGAATCTATTTTGTAAATACCTTTTTTGTAAATGGGGAACTTATAATATATTTGACTATAGTTAATCCATTCGTTACCATATTGTCCTGACGGTTGAGCTATAGATAAATAACTTATTATTAAAGAAACAATAACAAAATATGAAGATTTTAACTTCTTCATTTTTTGGGATTAATATCTATTTTTACTGAAAATATATTAGAATATAAAGCGATACTTTTATCGCCAATATCTGTTAGAGCATAATCGATGGTAAAAATTTTGTAATGAATACCTGCACCTATATTTGGCTGGAAAGTGGTAATGTAAGCGGATCCATCTTCATTGAGTTGTTTTTGAATATTACCAATTCCTCCTCTAATGAAGATTATGTTTTTATATCCTAATTCAATTCCCAATCTTGGTTCCATGCTCCATAGTTTTGTTTTGATGACTGTATTTCTTTTTCCATCATAAGTATTGTATAAATTTATCTCTGCCAAAAAGGAAAAGTCTTTTTTGAATGTAAAGGTTCTTGCTACTCCCAATATCATAGATGGCATTGTAACTTCTATTGAATTAGATGGAATTATATTTCCTGTTGCTTCAAGAATAGCTTTTTCATCGTCTGTGAAGGAGAAAGACCATGTATTGAAAGTTCCTGTGATGTCTTTTATTATAGTAGCAAATCTCCACTTTTTGTGATGATAAGTAGCAGATGCATCTAATCCAAAACCCCATGCTGTGGCAAAAGGACCGATTTTTCTATGAATGATTTTGAAATTTCCTCCAAGTAAGATACTTGGTATTTGAGGTATTATACGAGTGTAAGATAGAAGAACTGCTAAGTCAGTAGCACTAAAATTTGTAATTCGTGAATAATCTATGTATCCATTGGCATCTATAAGATCTAAGGTGTTGGGAATATTATCTATACCAAATCTTAAAATACTAATAGCGCCAGTACTTAGGGAGTCAATTTTTTTAGACACACCTATGTAGTCATACTTTGCAATCCCTGCAAAATATTCGGCATGCATTAGTCCTAATTCAAGATTGTTTTTTTGTAGAAGCAAGCCAGAAGGATTCCAATATCCTGCGGTTACATCATTTGTACTAGCTATGATACTGTTAGCCATTCCTAATGCTCTTGCGCCTACTCCTATGTTTAGGAACTCATTAGAGTATTTTTGTGCATATATGATGGTTGAGTGAAAAGTGATAATGAATATAAATATAAAAAATAATTTTTTCATAGCCCTTAAATTTAAATAAAATATATGTAATTGAACGAACATGATGGTGAAAAAATTATGTTATTAATTTTTTGTGAGTGGTAATTCAGTCTATTTTGTTCCTACAGGGATTGAGGTTATACTTTGTTGATTTTTTCGAAGCCACTGCTATAGTACTAAACTTTAAAAATACCAGTTGGCGAATATGAGACTATTAGTTGCCACGAAAACTCCACCCGTCAATTTGCATCAACAACTGCTAAGTGTTTTTTGGGTGGCAAATTTTATGAAGGCGTCTGAGAATATATTACTGTGAAATGATAAAGAACATTATGATCCCTTTGCATTCATCATGGTTACCAATTTCTTACTTAGAAAGAATAGCAGAATGGAGGCTATTCCAGACATAATTACAAATAGCATAAAGAATTGGTAAGCATTGCTTATTTCAAAAAATAAAAAGTGAGTAGGTTCTATGATTCCGTTATTATCAGAGTCTATGGGATAGAGTTTACTAAGCATTCCTGCAAAGTCATTTGCCATAGCTGTGCTCATAAACCATACTCCCATAAGTAGGGAAGCAAGTCTTACAGGAGCTAATTTAGCTACCATAGACAAACCAATAGGAGAAAGGCATAGTTCGCCTAAGGTATGTAATATATACATCGAGAATAACCAGAACATGCTTATTTTCTGCTCTGCTGTAACACCTTTTACACCTACAGCAATAATTAAATAACCTATGCTTAATAAGAATAGACCAATAGCTTGTTTTACAGGAGATGGGGGCTCTATGTTTTTCTTTCCTAAGAAAGTCCAGAGCATAGCAAACAGTGGGGCGAAAATTATAATGGCTAATGGATTAATAGATTGAAAGTAACTTGCAGGCATTTCCCATCCAAAGATGAATCTATCTGTTTGTCGGTCTGCAAATAAAGTGAGTGATGCGCCTGCTTGTTCAAAAGCAGCCCAAAAGAATATCACAAAAAAAGCAATAATGTATATGACAGTAATTCTGGATTTTTCTGCTTTTGTGAGTGTTGGGTCGGTAATAATGAATCCTGCTGCTGGTATGGAGGTTCCAAATATAATAGTACTTACAAAATTATATTTGGTAAAAGGTACTACGAAGTAAAATAAAAATAATAATGCGATATAAATTATTATCCATGCTGCAACTCTTCTTATATCAAATTCTTTTGGAGATAAGGGGTTTTTTTCTATTTCTTCGTCTATTTTTTTTGTGGGCTTACCACCGATAGGAGCTCCTGTAGAAGTTATGATATATTTATCTTTAAGTAATACAAACAATAATAATCCTATAAGCATTCCTATACAAGCGGCTAAAAATCCCCATTTATAATCAAATTTCTCAGCCAGTGTACCACATACTAATGGAGAGAAAAAAGCACCTAGATTAATACCCATGTAAAATATAGAGAAAGCGGCATCAATTCTTTTATCATTAGGTGGATAAAGGCTATTCACCATTGTTGATATATTAGGTTTGAAAAAACCATTACCTATAACTAGTGCTAATAATCCGAGGAAAAATGTAATTCCTGCAGTAGTCCAATTAGTTTCTATTAATGAAGCACTTAAAAATAATAGAAATTGCCCTATAGCCATTACAGCTCCTCCTACAATAATAGAGCGACGATTACCCCAATATCTATCAGATATATAACCACCAATAAGTGGAGTGAGATATACTAACCCTGTATAATTCCCATATATTCCTGACGCAAAGTTTTTGTCGTATAAAAGGGCTTTAGTCATGTAAAGTATAAGTATAGCACGCATTCCATAGTAGCTGAATCTTTCCCACATTTCTGTAAAAAACAATAGATATAATCCTTTTGGGTGCCCTGAAGGAGACGCAGAATTATTTTCCATAATTTATATGTTTTTGTTCAAGTTATTTTGTGGCAACAAATTAGCATAAAAGATTTGATTTAATCAAAAAATTATTTGTTTTGTAGAGAAGTGATTTTGAAACTTGAGTTAGATAAATAAAGATAAAAAATTGACATAGACTGTGCTATAAGTGATAAATTGAATGCTAAAGAGATATGGATGCTATCATTTATAGAAGCTCGTTTACTCATAAATAAAGAATATCCAATTTTTTATTGATGTAGGTACATCCATTACTTATTTACTTTATATAATCTCAAACATCTTTTGGTAAATGAAAATACTGAGAGGAATCTTTATTTTCAAATATTAAACTATTATTATTGGAGAGTGTGAATAAAATGTTTTGTCTTCAGAAGTTAGTATAGATGATATTTATTTAGTTATGAATAAGAAGAATGCGATGATTGTTTATTAGATGGGGATAATCAGGAGTAGATTGAATTTTCATTTCAGCTATATATTTTAATGATAGTTTTGTTGTACGAATTTATTTCACTAGTAATAAGATATTTCTTTATTTTGTGCTAAATGACAGAAAAAGTTGATAATAGAACTTTAAGTATCAAGAATGTTGCTTTAGTATTTGGTCCTTTGTTGTTTCTTTTATTGGTTCTATTACAGCCTTTTGACACAGATGTATTAGTAAATAGAATGATAGGGATAGTTTTATGGATGGCTATTTGGTGGCTTACAGAATGTGTGCATTTAGCAGTAACATCTTTATTACCACTAGTACTTATTCCATTATGTGGAATTGCGAATATCAAGGAGGTATCGAAAGAATATGGAGATAGTATTATCTTTTTGTTCTTAGGTGGATTTTTAATTTCTATAGCTATTGAAAAATGGGGGTTGCATAAGAGAATAACCAGAAATATATTGAAGATAACAGGTAATTCGACGAATGGAATATTGATAGGTGTTATGCTTTCAGGATTTTTAATAAGTAATTGGATTAGTAATACCTCTACTGCACTCATGTTATTTGGAGCGGTAATGGCGTTGCATAAAGAACTGGAGGGGGTATTAAGAAAACAAGAGCATTACAATCTTGGAATTGCTTTAATGTTAGGTATGGCATATTCTGTAAGCATAGGTGGAATGGCTACACCGGTGGGTACTCCGCCCAATATGTATTTTTACAAGATATATCCAAAAATATTAGGTAATAGTATTCAGTTATCATTTTTTGAATGGATAAAATTATTTTTTCCTTTAACTTTATGGATTTTATTTGGGTGTTATTTGATTATTAAAATTTTATTCTTGAATAAAATAGAGGTTAAAAGATTAGAATTTAAAAACCTTGAATTATACAAAAAGTATAAAATAAGTTTTGAAGAAAAAGTAGTTGGAACAGTATTTTTAATGTGTGTTACATTATGGTTATTAAAGGATGGAATATCTATAGGAGTATTTACTATAAAAGGCTGGAAACATTTTTTTTTACATCCGGAATATATTGATGATTCAATGGTTGTAATAGCGGGAATTGTTATGTTATTTATCATACCAAGTAAGAAAAACAAGAGAGAGTCTATTTTGATATGGAATGATGTTAAAAGATTGAAGTATGATATATTATTATTATTTGGAGGGGGTTTTGCTTTGGCATTAGGTTTTGAAAAGTCAGGTTTAATCAATTACTTGGTGGGGCAAATAGTTGTGGTAAAATATATGCCCATCTTCTTGGTGATATTGTTGATATCGGTTGTTGTTACTATTATTAGCGAATTTGCATCTAATATTGCTTCTATTCAGTTGGCATTACCTATTGTTACATCTATGAGTACGCATTTTCCGGAGCAATATAAAATGGTATTACTAATGCCATGTGTTTTATCTGCTTCTGTGGGTTTTATGTTACCAGTGGCTACGGCTCCGAATACTATTGCTTTTGGAAGTGGTGCAGTTCCTATTAAAGAAATGTTGAAAACAGGCTTTTGGTTAGATTTATTCTGTATATTTAGCATTTCAGTGTTTTGTTATTACATATTATGATTATTGCAGAAAATATATTTAAGAAAATTGGAGATACAGAAATCCTGAAAGGAATATCTTTACACATTAAAAAAAATGAAGTAGTAAGCTTAGTGGGTCCATCTGGCGCAGGAAAGTCAACATTATTAAGCATCATAGGTACATTAGATAAACCAACATCAGGTAGTGTGATAATAAATGGAGAGGATGTGCTTAAAATGAGTAATAAAAAATTGGCAGCTTTTAGAAATCAAAGTATTGGATTTGTGTTTCAATTTCATCATTTATTACCTGAGTTTACAGCATTAGAAAATGTATTTATTCCTGCACTTATAAGTGGTGCATCTAAAACAGAAGCAGAAAAGAGAGCCAAAGGATTATTAGATAGAGTAGGACTTTCACATAGATATCATCATAAACCGACAGAATTATCGGGAGGTGAGCAACAAAGAGTAGCAGTAGCAAGAGCACTTATCAATAGACCAAAATTGATATTAGCTGATGAACCCACGGGAAATTTAGATACACATAATGCTAATGAATTGCATCAATTATTTTTTGAATTAAGAGATGAATTTCAACAAACCTTTGTAATAGTAACCCACAATGAACAATTAGCTTCTATGGCAGATAGGGTAATACATATAGTGGATGGAAGAATTGTGTAATAATTTGAGAAAAAAAATCAATCAGTTTTTTTATTACTTTTTTCCTCTATACTTGTAACTCAAAGTAATTTAAGAAGATTGTATTGAATGTCATCATAATAATATTTCTTCATACTTGTATTTAATTCAATTGTATTATTGGGGGAAAGAAAAGAAAAATCATCTGGAGAAATTAATTTAACAAAGGGTAATTGATTAAATTCCTCTAAATAGTCTTTAAATTCTTCATAATATAAACAGTATGAAGGTTTATTATATATCAAAGCATCAAAAACACAAGTAGAGTAAATAGTAATGTGGTATTCACAATGTTTTAACCAATAATCTAAATGACTAGTAACAATTGAGACTAATTGAAGTTTTTTTAACTCGGAATATCTATCTGCTTTCTCATTAGGATGTATTTTAACTATGATTTTAATGTCATATTTATTTTGTTGAAGGTATTGATGCAGATTCTTAACATACTCTGTAAAATATGAGTGTAAGAAAGTTTGAGTAGTAATGAGAATATAATTTGAGTTTATAGAAGTGCTGGGAGCAGAAATGTCTCGGTATATATAATCACCGAAAACTTTAATTTGAGATTTGTCCCATTCATATCCTGACAATAAAATGTTTCTCCAATATTCGCCATAACACCATATTTCGTTTGGCATAAGAGCACGTTCTCTTATTTCTTTAAATTTTTCTGGAAATACATAAAAAATATCTTTTGTTGAAATGAGTCCATGTTGTAATTCTATTGTATGTATGTTATTTTTTTTACATGCCAATAGAAATCCCTCATTGTGATAATGCATTGTAAATAATGCTTTTTGGAATTTACAGCGATTAAATATTTTCATATAGCAATAGTATTGAAAGAAGAATGAGTTAATGCCCATTTTTATGTTTGTCAAATCTATATCTGAAAGTAGGTTTTTCTTTTCAAGATTTTTATAGAACTTTCTTAATTTTAATATAAATTGAAAATCTTTTACAGACGGAAATATAGAGTATGCCCATTTGTATAAATCACTGTATGATACAGATTGAAGTATAGAATTTGCTTTATTATCATCATTTAAGCAGATAATATAATACTCTTCTTTTTTGAGATGTTTGGTGATATTTTCAGTATAATAGGATACATAGTGCCCATCGTGTGTTTGTGATAATCTTCCTCTATCAAGAATAAGAATTTTTTTATTAGTAGAAAATGATGATATTCTTTTTTTGTGAAATAAATGGTATTTTATTTTCCAGTAAACAAATTTTATGATGATAATGAAAAATGGTTTAAAGACAACATCGTTGTAAATGCCTTTATTTACATAGTTTACTTTTAATCCATCTAATATAACTTTAGTTAGATTTATATTTTCAAAGTCAAAAATTTTTAAATCTGGAAAACGACTATAAAATTTCTTTTTAAATTCTTCAAAAGAAGTACCTAATTGAAAGGATATGTTTTCTATTTTATCTTTTTTATGATTTTGTATCATGGTATTGAAATAGGACTGATATTAAGTATGAGTATTTTAGTTACTAATTATACTAATAAGCTTATTCTCTTTCAATAAAGGAATAATTTTCTTTAATTCCAGTACATTTATTTTTATTCTTTCAGCAATATCTATTAAATCATTGTTCATATCACTGTATTGGAGTATGTACATAATCTGCATCACTTCTTCTCGGGTTAAATTCTGAACATATAGATTTCTTTTACTTAATTGAGGTTCTCCATATGGATATTGATTAATGTATTTATCATTAAGTTCTAAGATTTGTACGATATTATAATACATTTCTGCGCTTTCTTCGATAGATTTGAATGAGATAAAATCTTTGTTATCTAAGGAAGTGTGATATTCAGGGTATTCTCTATATGGTGTTCGCATGAGAGACCCTACAGGTAAGTTGAAGGCGGGAGAGCAGTATTGTCTTTCATCACTACCACCAGGATAAAAATCCAATACACGATGAGGTCTTTTAGAGTATCTCAAGGCATGAAGCGCAGCTTTATCTGCTAATGTGTTTCCATATTTTGACTTTTTGTAATGAAAAATACCTTTATCGCCAACGCAAGTAATCACATAACCTGTTTTCAGATGTTTTTTAAGATGCTCACCATGAATATTTAAGTATACTATTGCACCAATTGTTTCAGGAATAAAAACAAAACGATAAGTATACTTTCTTTGTTTCATCGCGGCAATCTTTTGATATAATAACATGCTTACCAATGGTCCGGAAAGTTCATTATTAGCCATACTGGGATGACATATGTATGTGGAAAACATGATTTCATTAGATGTATCACCTTCTAATATAAAATCAGCGTAAGTCAGAAATCCTTTAGTTAATGAACTATCTATAAACACTTCATATTCTCCTGATTGGCACAAGTTTATATATTCTTCATAACTAATACAAAATCCCCAATTTCTTTGATAATAGGATGTTACATAAGGAATAGCTTTAGGTTTATGAGGTAAGGTATGTAGATGATTTTTCAATTCATCAAAGGATATTTTTTTGTGTATTGGAGTGGAATAGTTGACAATATGTAAGTTATTTTTTTTAAAGTCACATATCTTATTGCCATTTGGTGTGATGATATATGCGTCTTTTATATTCCATTCTTCGGGTATTGTCCAATCGAAAACATTCGTACCACTGGGTATTTCATGAATTTTGAGTGGTATAATTTCAGATATTATTTTTAAGCTTTCTCTCACTCCATTTCCTGTAATACTTCGACAGATAGGGAATAAACGGTCGAAGTAATTTTCGATATCAATATTTTTCTTTTCCATTTTTAATGTTAATGATAATAATTAAATATCTCTTGAGCAATGATTTGAGCCTTTTTAAATTCATTAAAATTGATGTCAAGAATTATATTATTCTGTTGAGCGTAATCTATAAGATTTTCAGTAGAAATGTTTCCGGTGAGTTCATCTTTTGCCATAGGGCATCCACCAAACCCCATGATGGCAACATCAAAATTAAAACAGTTGTTTTGCATAACTGCGTGTATCTTTTCTGTGGCAGTTTGTGGAATAGAATGAAGATGTGCTATCCACTGAATTTGTGGAGACTGTTTCATCAAATGGCTGAAAAGATAATGAATATTTTCGGGTGTAGAACATCCAATAGTATCTGCTAATGCGATTGTATCAATTCCTATTTCATATAATTTTTCTGCCATTCTGAAAACTTTTTCGGAACTCCATTCTTCATTGTATGGATTCCCAAAAGCCATAGAGAGATATACTCTTAGTTTTTTGCGATGTTTGATGCAAAGGTTTTGTATTTCTTCTATTCTTTGATAGGCTTCTGCAATGGTAGCGCTGGTGTTTCTTTTTTGAAATTCTTCCGAAACGGATAGTGGAAATCCTAAGTAGTGAATTTGTTCGTATTTACAAGCATCTTCTGCACCCCTGTAATTGGCAATGATAGCCAATAGTTTGGTAGATGTATTACTTAAATCAAGCTTTTTTATGATTTGAGCTGTATCTTGCATTTGTGGAATAGCTTTTGGGGATACAAAACTGCCAAAATCTAATACATCAAAGCCAACATTTAATAGCTGTTGAAGGTATTTTAATTTTAACTCAGTTGGTATAAATTCTTTAATGCCTTGCATAGCATCTCTTGGACATTCTGTGATATATATTTTTTTCATGGTGATATTTTTTTTCTGATTTGACGAATAATATCAGGTCCTTTGTAAATGAAAGCAGTGTATACTTGAATAGCATTAGCTCCTGCGTTGAGTATTTGTTGGGCTCTCTCAGGTGTGTTAATACCGCCAACACCTATAATAATTTTATCTGACGGTAAGAGTGTTCGTATTTTCTTGACGATATTTAAACTTTTTTCAAATAGAGGTTTTCCGCTTAATCCTCCACTACCGTATTTATCAGCATTTTTTTCATAGATTAGATGCTCTCTTGTAATAGTAGTATTGGTGGTAATAACGCCTGTAATGTTTGTTTTAGTAATTACTTCTGCAATATCTTGTAATTGTTCATCTGTAATATCTGGGGCGATTTTTACGAAAAGTGGTTTAGGTATACTGTTCTTCATAAGTTTTTTCTCTTCGTTTAATAATGTAGATAAGATATCCATCAATGGTTCTTTTTCTTGAAGTGCTCTTAATTGAGGTGTGTTGGGAGAACTTACATTAACAACAAAATAGTCTACATAATCATAAAGTTCAGTATAACATATAAGATAATCATTAAGTGCGTTCTCATTTGGAGTGTCTTTATTTTTTCCAATGTTAGCACCTATGATGATTTCTTTTGGTTTATTTTTAAGTCGTTCTTTAATTTTCTTAACGCCATCATTATTAAATCCCATTCTATTGATAAGCGCTTCATCCTGAATAAGGCGAAACAACCTTGGTTGGGGATTACCTGACTGAGGCTTTGGAGTTACTGTACCAATTTCAATAAATTGAAATCCTAAATCAAATAAGGCATGATAGTATTGAGCGTTTTTATCTAGTCCTGCTGCTAATCCTATTTTTAATTCATGAAATATATTTTCTTTATTGATTTGTATTTTGGGATAATTTGGAACATTGAATACGAGTTGAAATAATTTTTTTGATAGACATTGGTGCAATAATTTAAGCGATGATAGTCCAATATAATGGGCTTTTTCAGGGTCTAATAAAAAAAGTATTTTTCTTATGAGTGAATACATTCTTCAGTTGTTATTTTGTTACCTCTTAAAAATTCTTCGATGCACATATTTTTTTTACCCTCTGCTTGTATTTGTTGAATATCTACAAATCCATCTTTGCATGCTATTTTGAGATATTTCTTATTATCTGTGATAATTTTACCGGGAGTATATTGATGAGATTTAATTTCTTTAATGACTTGTAATATCTTACAATAAGTTTTTTTTTGATTGATGTTAATATATGTGTAAGCTGCAGGATAAGGAGATAATCCTCTAATAAAATTATAAATGTTAGTTATAGTGTTATTCCATTGAATTTGGCAAAATTCCTTTGTAATTTTTGGTGCATAAGTAGCCTGGTTATTGTCTTGTGAGTGTAGTTGCAGAGTTTTATTTTCTATTTTCGATAAGGTCTCTAAAATTAAATCTGCACCGATGTTCATTAATTTATCATGAATTGTTTTAGCATTATCTGTGTCTTCGATAGGAACAGCTTTTTGTAAGGCGATATTTCCGGTATCTATTTCTTCTTGTATTTTGAAGGTTGTTACACCGGTTTCTTTTTCTCCATTGATAATAGCAAAATTGATGGGCGCAGCACCTCTATATTTTGGTAGTAAAGATGCATGTAAATTGTATGTTCCGAGGTGTGGAATACTCCAAACTTCTTTAGGAAGTTTACGAAAAGCCACTACTATAAATATATCTGCTTGATAATTTTTTAGTTCCTGAACAAAAGATTCATCTTTTAATTTTTCAGGTTGAAGAACAGGCAACTCATGTTTTAAGGCACACTGTTTGACTGCACTTTGAGTAATGTGTAATCCTCTACCTGCGGGTTTATCTGGTGTGGTAACCACTGCTAATACTTGATGGTGTGCAATGAGTTTTTCTAATGTAGGCACTGCAAATTCTGGTGTGCCCATGAATACAACTTTCAGGGACATGTGTTATAATTTTCTCAAAAGCGTTTTTATGTTAGTTTTTTCGTCGATATAGTTGCACACTTTACTAATGTTTATTCTTTCTTGTTGCATCGTATCTCTGTCGCGAATAGTAACAGTTTCATCTTCTAATGTTGTACTATCAATAGTAATGCAATAAGGCGTACCTATGGCATCTTGTCTTCTATATCGACGTCCGATAGTATCTTTATCTTCGTAAATAATTTTGCCGAGGAATTTGAGTTCATGCCATAGTTTTTGAGCAATTTCAGGCATATTATCTTTTTTGACAAGTGGAAATACAGCTGCTTTTATGGGTGCTAATGCTGGTGGAATACTTAATACTGTGCGTGTTTCATTATCTACTAGTTCTTCTTTATATCCACCAGAAAGTATGGATAAAAACAATCTATCTAAACCAACGGATGTTTCTACTACATAAGGCACATAACTTTTGTTTTCTTCAGTATCAAAGTATTGTAATTTTTTTCCACTGTATTTTTCGTGATTTGATAGGTCATAATCTGTACGTGAGTGTATGCCTTCTAGTTCTTTAAAACCAAACGGAAATTGAAATTCAATATCACAGGCAGCATTTGCATAATGAGCTAACTTGATATGATTTTTATATCTGTAATTTTCATGTGGTAAACCTAATGCTAAATGCCATTTTAAGCGGGCTTCTTTCCAGTACTCATACCATTCCATTTCTGTGCCGGGTTTAACAAAGTATTGCATTTCCATTTGTTCAAATTCTCGCATTCTGAATATGAATTGGCGAGCCACTATTTCATTTCGAAATGCTTTTCCTATTTGGGCTATTCCGAAGGGAATTTTCATTCGGGCTGTTTTTTGAACATTTAAGAAATTGACAAATATCCCTTGTGCTGTTTCGGGTCTTAGATAAATGGTATTTGCTTCTTCTGCAATGGAGCCTAGTTGTGTAGCAAACATTAAATTAAATTGACGAACATCTGTCCAATTACGAGTACCACTAATAGGACAAACAATTTCGCAATCTAATATAATTTGTTTTATTTCTTGTAAATCATTTTTTTCCAATGCGTTCTTTAATCTTTGTTTTGTTTGGGATATTTTTTCTTCAATTTCTTTTACCTTTGGATTAGTATTTCTAAATAATTGTTCGTCAAAATTTTCAAATCGTTTCTTAGCCTTTTCAATTTCTTTGTTTACTTTATCTTCTAGTTTTGCAATATAATCTTCGATTAAAACATCAGCTCTGTATCTTTTTTTACTATCTTTATTGTCAATGAGTGGGTCGTTGAATGCATCAACATGTCCGCTGGCTTTCCATGTGGTGGGGTGCATGAATATAGCAGCATCAATACCTACTATATTCTGGTGTAAGTAAATCATTGCTTGCCACCAGTAGTTTTTGATATTATTTTTTAGTTCCGCGCCATACGCACCATAATCATACACAGCACCCAATCCATCATATATTTCGCTACTTGGATAAATGAATCCATATTCTTTGGAGTGAGAAATGATTTTTTTGAATAATTCTTCTGATTGCAACACGGTGTTTTTTGACATGATGTTAAATTTAAAAAACTTGTGCGAAAGTAAGAAAAGAAACTGGCTTATGAGAAAAAGAAAAATATGTTTTTTATTTTTGCCAGAAAAATTGATATGAATAATGTATTTGAATTTAACGGATATAAACCATATATACATTCATCTGCTTTTATTCATCCAATGGCTTGTATTATTGGTAATGTAAGTATAGGTAAAGATGTGTATGTTGGTGCAGGTGCTGTTATTCGTGGTGATTGGGGAGAAATAATCATAGAAAATGGATGCAATGTTCAGGAGAACTGCATTATACATATGTTTCCGGGAGTTACTGTTTTATTAAAAGAAGCGGCACATGTAGGACATGGAGCTATTATTCATGGTGGAATAATAGGTAAAAACAGTTTAATTGGTATGAACAGTGTGATTATGGATAATGTAGAAATTGGTGATGAGTGTATTATAGGTGCATTAACCTTGGTGCCTCAGGGTATGAAAATTCCTAGTAGAAAAGTTGTGGTGGGTAATCCTGCTAAAATTGTGAAGGATGTGAGTGACGAGATGATTGCATGGAAAACAGAAGGGACAAGATTATATCAACAATTACCAAAAGAGTGTTACAATACATTAAAAGCATGTGACCCATTGAGAGAGAAGCCATTATTTAAAAAAACACAGGAAAAATTGTACAGTATATTTAGTGAAAAGAAATAAAAACTAAAAGATAAATATATGAAAAAAACTATTGTATTTACATTATTCTTACTGTTGAATCTCATATCCTTCGCTGATGAAGGAATGTGGTTACCCAATTTATTACAAACTATGGGGATATATCAGAAGATGAAGCAAGCAGGATGTCAATTAACCCCTGAACAAATATACAGTGTTAATCGTTCTTCATTAAAAGATGCTATTGTACTATTTGGTGGTGGTTGTACGGGTGAAATTATATCAGACAAGGGATTATTGATTACCAATCATCATTGTGGTTATTCAAGTATTGTGAGATTAAGTACAGTTCAAAAGAATTATTTGAAAAATGGTTATTGGGCAAAAAACCATCAGGAAGAATTATATTGCCCTAATTTATCAGTATCTATTGTAGTAAAAATAGAAGATGTTACCAGTGAGGTATTAAACTTTACAGAAGAGGGAGTAGATACTAAACAAAGAGAAGATATAATCAATAAAAATATTCAGAAAATTGTGAGCAAAGCTACAGATGGAACACATTACAATGCAGTAGTTAAATCATATGGTTATGATTTGCAGTATTTTTTAATTATCTATGAAACATTTAAGGATATAAGATTGGTTGTAGCGCCACCCGAACATATTGGAAAATTTGGCGGAGAAGATGATAATTGGATGTGGCCGCGCCACAACGCTGATTTCACAATGTTTAGAATATATGCATCAAAAGATAACAAACCAGCAGAATACTCACCTGATAATGTTCCCTACAAACCTAAATATGTCATACCTATTAGTCTAAAAGGGTACAAAGAGGGAGACTTTACGATGGTGTATGGGTTTCCGGGAAGAACGCAAGAATATTTGACATCTCACGCTGTAGATATCATTGTAAATGATATAGACCCTCGTAGAGTGCATTTGAGAGAAAAAAAGTTAAATATCTTGGAGAAATATATGAAACAAAGCGCTGAGTTAAATTTAAAGTATGCTGGTACATATGCTTCTGTGGCTAATTACTATAAAAAATGGAAAGGGGAAATGGAGGGGCTACAAAAATTTAATGCGGTAGAAAAAAAGAAACGATATGAAAATGAATTATTACAAAAGTTGAAAAATAAAACGAGCGCATTAGATAGTTTTAATAAAGTAATGAACAATTTTTCTGAAATATATCCGCAATATAAGTATTTTCAGATGCAGGCAGATTATTATCAAGAATGCTTTATGGCAATTGATGCTATTAAATATATTGGTAATTATGTAGATTTTTTTACAGAATATCATAGAATGAAAGCAGGACTTTCTCACCAATTGGATAATTTAAAGATACAATTAGAAAAGCTTATTTCTTTTCAATTATACATACCAGTAGATAAGGAAATTTTTATCGCTTTGATATCAGAGTATTTTCAAAATGTAAAGGAAAAAGATAGAATACCATTCTTAGACTCTCTATATAAACAATTTAATTCTGATGTTTCAAAAATGGCAGAATTTTTATACTCAAATTCGTTATTTTTAAAAAATGAAAAATTAAAAGAACTTTTAAGTACACCTGATGATAATAAAATACAAGATTTTGAAAGTGATCTGTTTTATAGAATGGTTCAGAGTATTAAATTAAATTTTTATTCACAGGTATATCCAAACCTGAAGAATATAAATAAAAAAATTATTGATAATCAAAAGATATTTTTAATCTTAATGATGAATTATGATAAGCAAAGACAATACTATCCTGATGCTAATTCTACATTGAGAATAGCTTTTGGAAAAGTAAAAAAATACGAACCAAGAGATGGAGTAAGATATAATTATTTTACGACGAGTCAAGGTATTTTAGAAAAGAAAAATAAAGATAATCCTGATTATTATGTGGATGATACCCTTAGAAATTTATTTATCAAAAAGGATTTTGGAATATATGCAGATAAAAACGATGGACAATTACACATTGCATTTATTGCCTCTAATCATACTACGGGAGGAAATAGTGGAAGTCCTGTTTTGAATGCAAAAGGAGAGCTTATAGGTACTAACTTTGATAGGTGCTGGGAAGGAACGATGAGTGACATTATGTACAATCCTGAAATATGTAGAAATATCGTACTAGATGTTCGTTATACTTTGTTTTTACTTGAGAAATATGGTAAATGCAAATGGTTGTTAGATGAAATGAAACTTGTGAGGTAGTTATGCGATTTTCATATAAAAGTTTAACTTATTAAAATTTTTTAGGTAATTATTATTAATAGAAGGAGAGAACTAGGCGGAAAAACTTTGTTTTTTTAGTTTTAATTATTAGTGGTGTGTATTTGAAAAGAATCCAAATCAATTTTATTAACAGCCGAGGCGGGCAGAAAGTAGCAGGGGGAGTTCCGCCCATCGTGTCCTAAAGCAGAAGCAAAAAGACGATTTCAATTTTTTCTAATCCGCCTTAGGAGGATTGATAGGGGCTTTGCTGAGCTGGGTGTAAATTTTTTACTCATCTTCGAAATAATTTGAATCAATTTTTCAATATCATAACTCGTTATTTGTAACTCCTATACTATTTTCTAATCATCAATTGAGAAACAGACTTAATCCGTTTCGGCAATAAACCAAATCCTCGTTTTTCGAAAAATATAGGTGGTGATTGCTTAACTATCGCTGATAATATTTGCGGAGAGAGAGGGATTCGAACCCCCGGTACCTGTTAAGGCACAACGGTTTTCAAGACCGCCGCATTCGACCACTCTGCCATCTCTCCGAGGGCAAATATAGTATATTATCTATTAAATTTCCAAATGTATTTATTTGAAAAATTAATACATAAAAACACTATCATAAACTTTACTCAATGCCTACGCCTACATGTTTAACAATAAAATAAGTAGATATAGAACAAACAATAAGCAACAAAAAGAGTTTAGTTTTTTTATCTCATATAACTTTGGTTAAAACTTCCGCCTAAAGCTTTTCCATAACCTGGACTCATGTTAAATCTTAATGCTACTTCTAATCCTCCTTTCGTTCTTGTTGCCGGAGTGAGATCAGATAGATTTACATCGTAAGCAATACCAACACCCCATTTATCAAACTGAAATAAAAGTGTAGGAATAATAGCATCTTTTAGTCGGTAATAAGCTCCTAAAGAAAGAGACATGGCTTTTCTTACACCTGTATAAACACTTTGGTCTTTAATAATATACTTTACCATGAACCCTGTGGTTATCTCTCTTGATGGCCCTTGTAAAATATAAGTTATACTTGGTACTAATGCTATGCCTGCTGATTTAATTCCAAAATCTCCATTAAAATATCCAATATAACGCATATATAATTTATCACCTGTATTAAAAAAGGAATATTTAGGACTTGTGAAGTGATATACAGCTATTCCTGCATCAAGTTTTGCGCCGTCTTCTGCACTTATATACCTTTCACTTCTGGCATAATGATAATTAATTCCACCACCCATATCAAATCTTGCTATACCGGTAGTTGGCACATTTTCACCAGGCATGGTAGGATCATATCTAAACCCGTCAAACTGACTATCCCATGTGAAATTAGATGAGTTAATTGTTTTTATAGATACTCCAGTTTGCAAACCTAGAGAAAGTTTTCCATTGTCTGAAACTTTCATAACATAATTTCCTCCTAAGTAAGGCATAATACCTTTGATAAGCCCGTTTCCTGCATTGTCATAAAATACATTTAAGGCTATTCCGAAATGATTAGATTTTAATTTTAAGTGATTAATAGCTTGTTCAACACTGATTCCATAAGTTATATATGACTTTTCTATGCTTGTCCATTGAGAGCGGTAATAGCCTATAGCTCTTGTGTCATAAGAAACAGTAGCTAATGCAGGATTTAAATATAGGGGAGCTTCTGTATATTGTGAAAAATGAATATCTTGAGCATTTGCTATGTATAATATGCCCATCATTATTAGAAATAAGTATATTTTCCTTATCATAAATATATAGTTTTTATCTTAATAAAGTGATGTTTCCTTTTTTAATATATTGTTGATTATCGTATGTAGTGCCTTCTAATTTATATACATATACACCTGTATTAAGTGGTTTTCCATTTTGGGTTCCATCCCATCCTATGTTTTGGTCAGAAGTTTCAAATACTTTCTCTCCCCATCTATTAAAAATTTCCAGTGTGAGATTTTTTAAGCATCTGCCTCTTACATATAATATATCATTTTTTCCGTCATTATTGGGTGAAAAAGCACTTGGTATAAACATTTCACCACAATCTAAGTCTACTTTTACTACTACAGTATCCACTTGTTTACATCTTTTACTATTGTATCCTGTTATGTAAAATGTAGTTGTTTCAGTAAGACACGGGTTGATAGTGGTACAACCTGCACATATCAGCCCATCTGGTCCACTCCATGAGTAATAAGACGCTTGTGTGCCGTAAAGTTGTACACATTCATTAAATTTTATACTGGTATCTTTTACACCTATTGTATTTGGGATATCTACTACATGAATATAGTTAGGGGTTAAAGAACTATCTGCTCCCCAATTATTAGTTACTTTAATAAATACAGTATAATCACCCGGAACGGGGAAGCAAAATTGTGGAAAATCTCCACTGGCAGTATCTGGTGTAGCACCGGGTATTTCCCACTTGATAATTTGCGGTTGTCCTCCTGAAGAAGTGTTTTGAAGAACAATACACTCTCCTGTACATAATGTGTCATTATTGGCAGGAATGGTAGTAAATGAGGCTATAGGAGGATTACAATTGATTACCGTAACTGTTACAGTAGAAGGGGCACTTACGCAAGTAGTAAGTGCAGAATATGCTACTTGGACAGAATAAACTATGGTTGCTGTTGGATTTGGTGTAGGGGGCATAAATGCTACTTGCTGAAAGTTAGGAGGAACAAGAAATGTATTAGAATATGTAGACGGTGCCGACCATGTGTAGCTGTATGCAAATCCTGTGGGAGGAGTGGAAGTATTAACGCTTAATGTTCCTGTGGTACCACCACATATAGAATCGTTACCTAAAGGAGTGGTGAGTATAGCTGTGGCTGTTGGAATAGGAATGACTGTTAGGGTAATCACCTGTGCATTTGCCATACAACCACTAATATCTTCCCCTATAACTGTATAAGTGGTAGTGACAGTAGGATTAGCTGTTACTATACTTCCTGTGCTGCTACTTAAAGTGAAAGCAGGGCTCCATGTGTAACTATTTAATCCTGTTGCTGTGTATGTAGTAGAAGAACCTTCGCATATAATGGTATTCGTAGGAGTTACCGTAAATGGTGGTGGTGGTGTTACATCAATGGTGGTTGTTGCTATTGCTGTACAAGAACCTGCAGAACCAATGACAGTATATGTTGTTGTAGCAGATGGAGAAGCTGTTACTAATGGTCCGGTGGTAGTATTTAACCCAGAAGAAGGAGCCCAGTTATAATTAATAGAACCATAAGCTGCACTGCCAGAAGCTGTAAGATTAATGCTTGAACCGCCTATACATGTTGTTCCGGAAGTAGGAGTAACGCTAATAGTGAATGGAGGTCCAATTACAATATCTACTGTTTCTGTACTGGTGCATCCGAACGCATTTGAACCTGTAACAGTATAAGTAGTGTTAATAGTAGGTGACGCGACTACAGCAGAACCAGTAGAAGAACTTAATGATGATGAAGGCGTCCATGTATAATTATTTGCTCCGTTAGCAGTTAAAGTAGTATTTCCGCTTGGACAAATGGTATTTCCTGTTGATGATATGGTAATTGTAGGTGTGGGTGAAACTATTACAGTTTCAGTAGCTGTAACGGTGTTTGTTCCATCAGACACTAATACATTTAGTGAATAAGTACCCGCAGAAGAAAAGGAAACAGTAGTAACTGATGCATTAGGTGGAGTAAAGATAGCTCCAGATGGATTAGATGACCATGTATATCCTGTTACTGATGTAGTGCCTGTATTGGCAGTAGCGGTTACAGTATTTCCTACACATACAGTAGATGGAGATATTGTAAGGGTTAAAGTTATAGTAGATGTAATAGCGCTCAGTTGAATATCATCTACTGCAAATGAAGGATCCGTTGCTACTCCATCATCTATATTTTGCCATCTGAAACCAATTTTTACATTGGGATTATTATTTGCCGATGCAGGCAGGACAATACTATAATTTGTCCAAAATCCTTGAGGAGTACAACCTCCGTTTACAGTAGCAGGTAGATTTCCCAATGATGCCCATGTTACTCCATCAAAATACATTAGTTCGGTGTAATCAGTTCCTGCTGTGCCTTCTTGTATGTAGTTAAACGATAATGTGATATTGCTTTGTCCTGTACAATTGATAGTAGGAGATTCTGCTCTTTTGTCTGTACTAGAACAAAATCCAAATCCGCAACCCCCTTCTAAATATGCTGCCCCCTGATCAGCAGGAAGACCAAGCGCTGCAACTGCAATATTCCCGACATGTAATGTTCTATTTGTAAGAGTAGTATTATTTAAACATCCATCGCCACAATTACCTGCCCCCATTCCTGCTTCTGTAGCGCTAATATACCATTCTTGAGCATAAGGGTCATTTGTTCCTGTATTTGATACAGTCCATGCACCGTTTGCAGTGACAAATCCGTTGGCAATTTGTCCTTGGTTACAGCCTGTACCAAATGTTTCTGTCCAAAACACTTGAGATTTTGTTAAATTAAACGATAGAAGTACCATGGTAATTAATATATATTTTTTCATTGCTTAATTATTTTGAGGCAAATATAAGAAAAAAAATGATAACTTACATATTGTTTTGTATTTTCGGTTTAATTACTTTAAAACTTTAAAGCTACCTGTATTTATGAAAAATTATATATTCAATATTTTTTACTACTGTTTTATTGATTTTTTTATTGTAATAGTCAAAGATATATTGGGATATTATGACTTAAATTGATACACTCAGATTAGTCCTTTCAATAGCATTTTTAAATTTCCAACCAGACCATTTGGAACCTAATATGTTATTTAAAATTTTATCTGTCCACAAGCGGGTTGTAAGATTTAAAGCACCATTTATGATATTATTTATTCCATGAGGGAATTTTCTATAAGCAACTGAAAAAGACGGGTTTAAATATATCATATAATGCCAATATCCTGATGGCATGAGTAATGAATCTCCGTGTTCTAAATAAATATCGTACCCTTTTACTTTTTTTAGAGCAGGATATTTTTCATAGTCAATATCGTCAATATATGAGAAATTGGCAATGCTGTATGTATTAAAATAAGGACGATACATATATGGTGTGTATTTATAAGGTATTAGCAATACTCTTTTTTTTCCGTAAAAATGTGTATGTAAAACACTGCTCATGTCTATATCATAGTGCATTCTAACAATGGTATTTTTTCCACCAAAAAACATAAATCCAACATTATCTAAAATACCTTTAAATATGGATGGACATGGGAAATCCTTTCTAAGTTGTTCTGAATATTTAAATCCATTAAATAAAAAGAGGCGATAAGGGCAGTGGTCATTGTTTTTCAGTATCTCGTCAATAAAATCAGAGAACTTCATTTTTTTATCACCTTGTGTATAGGCACTTGTTTTGTTAATGTTATTATCAAATACATTTACTATAACTTCTCCAAGTTCTTTTTTCATATAGTTAAAATCCCATTTCTCTGCTGGAGTATTTTTTATAAGTCCTTTAATAATACATGGCTTTTGGGGATAAAAATATGTTTTTAAAAATTCTTCTCGCGAGATATTTTCTACAATATCAATATGCTTGTTAAGGTCCATAAATAAATTAACTTTAATAAATTTATTTTCCTTTAAAGGCTGGCTTTCTTTTTTCCAGGAAAGCATTGACGCCTTCTCTATAATCGTATGAAATAGAGAGCTCGTTTTGATATTGTGCTTCTAGATGGAGTTGTTTGTCTAAAGTATTTTGGAATGTTTGGTTGAGTAACATTTTTGTGGACACTAATGCTTGTGTTGGCATTTGTGCGATATTTTCTGCAAATTGTTTTACATCATTTACAAATGTATTATCAGAGAATACTTTGTAAATCATTCCCATTTGTAATGCTTCATTAGCAGAAATTTTATCACCTGTCATCATGAGTGCGGAGGCTCTTTGTAATCCGATGAGACGAGGCAAGAAGTAAGTCCCTCCACTGTCGGGTATAAGCCCTATTTTACTGAAAGCCTGGATGAAAGAAGCATTTTCAGATGCTACAACAATATCACAACATAAAGCGATATTAGCACCTGCACCTGCTGCTATTCCGTTAACAGCGGCAATCACAGGTTTTTTGATTTCACGAATAAGTTTAATAATAGGATTGTAATGTTGAGTGACGATGTTTAGAATGCCAGGTCCATTGATGTCTATAGCTTCTGTTAAATCTTGTCCTGCACTGAAAGCCTTACCATTTCCAGTAATGACAATGCACCTACAATTATTATCTGTTTCACATTCTTTTAGTGCATTTTGTGTGCTGATAGCCATGTCTCTATTGAAACTATTGTACTTTTCAGGCCTATTGAGATATAAGTATGTTACATTATTTTCTTTGATTATATTTAGAGTGCTCATATTTTTTTGCAACAAAATTACATTATTTTTTAGTTGAGATTAAAATATATTAATGAGTCCTGCATGAATTTTTCCTGTTCGAAAATCGGGAGATTGCCCAAAACTGTTTCCTATTGCGTAAATTAAGTTAAATAATCCGGCTTTGGTGTCAAATTGAATACCAGCACCAAAAGAGTATAGTTTATTTTCAAATTTTTGATTGTTATAATTAGTAGTGTAATAAGCGGCATCTGAAAATATCATGATGTATCCATTTTCATTGTAAAGAAAACGATATTCTATAGATGGGATTACATAAGTATCTGAAAAAATACTTTGTTCATTAAATCCACGAATGCTTTTTAAGCCACCAATTCTGAAAAGTTCATTTTTGAATAAATTTGTATTACCTCCGATATACCCATACTTGAGTGATAATTTTAATGCAGTGTATTTGGTAAGAATTTTAGGGAGATAATTTTCTATTATTCCTTCTATTTGATATTGTAAGGAATGTAATAAGAGGTTTTTATAGACAGCATCATTTACTTTAGGATTTTTACGGATATTTTTATTTCCAATAGATACATTGCTTTGAGTTTGCCATCCTTTCATAGGATTATTTATGTTATTGAGGTTATTAAAGTAGAAAGCACAGCCGTAGTATTCCGTGGTAATGTCGGCATAATCAGGAAGTGTGATGATAGAAGATAATCCGTAGGTGGAGATGAGACGGGAATCTCTCTGTTTGTAGAAAAATTGAAGATAATTTATTCCCGAGAAATAATAAGATAATCCCATTTGGTTTTGAACATCTATAAAGCTTGTATCTTGTTTGAATATTGATAGCTGATATTGTGTTCCAAAGGGTGTTCCTGCTAAATAAGGAATTGAGAAAGATAATTTAAATTGTTGTGTAAGTGCTTGTAGTCTTTGCCAATCAACTTCTAATTGTTCTGCATTTTTGAAGATAACATTGATGAGTTTTATTTTTAAATTTCCTGTGATAATTGTTTTTCCAGCGGCATCGGGCTGAATACCAAGAATCCCATCGAATTGAGATACATTTTTATGCTCTGCGAAGATGTAAAATTTATTGTATTTATCTGTAATGCGAATAAGAGATGGCTGACGAATAGTTACGAAAGGTAATTTTTTCAATTTATTATCAACAGATTTTAATTTTTTTTCATTGTAAAGAGCACTGGGTTTTATGTCAATGTATTTGTACAAAAATTTTTTATTCACTTTCAAATTGCCTTGCACAATAATACTATCAATTATTACTTTTTGATTTTTATTGACTAATAAAGAAGCTGAGATGCTATTGCTATCTATTCGTATGCTATCAAGTTTTATTGATGCAAAAGGATAACCATTATTTTCGTAATAAGATATAATCTTATCAAAAAATTGAATAAGTACAGGGTACCTTACTGCTTGATGTTCAAATTTTTTAGGTTGGAAATAATCGTAATATAACTTGGGTTCAAGATTACCTCTTGTTAGCTTTACCCATTGAAATAATTTATGTTTTTGAAAATGATAGGTAATTATATTATCTTGATGAGTAATGGAATCGTAATCAGCTAATAAATAACCATTGGAATAATAATCATATAAAAATTTTCTGCTACTTTTTTCAATTTCCATCTTAGATGAGAAAGTTTTTGTAAACATTATCTTTTTATTTTCATTATCGTAGATATTTAACTGTAACAATTGTGAGACACATACATTATAGTATAATGCAAGAAAAGTAAAAAAAGGAGCATATTTTTTTCTCAAAATCATTTTTATTATTAACGGTAAAACTATATAATTATTTCATATATTTGTGCAAAATTAAAAATTTCAGGTTATGAAAAAGTTGATTTTATTTTTTAGTGTTTTGTATATAAATTTATTAGTAAAGGCACAAATAACAATAACCAATCTAAGCATGCCCATTAAAGGAGACACAGTTAGATATTCTATAGCAAGTTTAACTAGCATAGGTGATTATACTGTCACAGGGGCAAATTATACATGGTATTTTGATACACTAGAAATAATAGGGCAGGGTAGAAGAGATTTTACAGATAACACACCATATTTTATGTTTTTCGGACCATCAAAATATGGTGAAAAAATAAGGGATACTATATTTTCTCAGAGTATACCAGGTTTTGGGCAAGTATCAATTACAGATTTTTATCAATTCTATAAAAATACTTCTTCTATGTTCGCTGTAGATGGCGCAGGGGTGAAAATTAATAATATCCCTGTCCCTTTATTTTATTCTGATGACGATGAATTATACTTTTTCTCTTTATACTATGGGCGAAAAGACTCATCTACATTTAGGTTCTCAACACCTACTACCACTGCAATACCTTTTGTGTATATAAAGAATGGTTATAGAATAACCGAAGTAGATGGATGGGGGACTATTACTACACCTTATGGAACATTTAGTTGTTTAAGACTAGTAACAACACAATATTCAAAAGATACAGTGATATTTAATTCCACTTCTGGTTCTATTCCTATTGGTTTTGATAATTATCAAAGATCTTATCAATGGCTTACTATTACTGAAAAAATACCTTTACTGGAAGTTAGTGGTATTGTAACAAATACCGGAAGTTTTACACCTAATTTAGTGAGATTTAGAGATAACTATAGGGTAGTAGGTATTTCAGAATATAATGAAAAAAATAAATACATCTCCGCATTTCCCAATCCAAGTCAAGGAGTTGTTTCTATTGAAAACATATTTAACACAAATGTCCAGATATCTGTTTATTCAGTCAATGGGCAAAATGTGTTTAATAGCACAGAACATTCAGGTTTTGAAGATTTCTTAACTATTGATTTATCTCATTTGCCAAACGGGCAATATTTTGGGGTGATTATAAGTGAAAATAAAGCATATTCATTTAAGGTGCATATAGCTAAATAAAGCACATTGTTATTCGGGTGCCAATCAATAATGTAATTTTAATTAAATAAAAAATTATGAAGAGTTTCTGGTTTTATTATTTTATTGTTTCGTTTACAACTTATTGTTTTAGTCAAAATCAATTTACTTGTTATTACATAGACGAAGGTAAAACATGTAAAGAACATTTGGTGGATTATGAACATTTAGAACTTTATTTGAAATTTGATACTGTACAATCTAAGATAGATGGAAAAGTAGTACATTACTTTCGTTCCTTGAGAAACAATTTAGACTCGCTGGTATTAGATGCGGTTGATATCAGTATAAAAAAAATTCATTTTCAAAATCAGGAAGTTCAAAAATATAAACAACAAAATAATATTCTCACTATTTACTTACCTAAACAATTAAGTAAAAATGAAAAATCATCTATATCTATTGAATATGAATGTTTGCCTAAAAAAGGAATGTATTTTATTGGATGGAACGATTCTTTGAAGTATTCAAAAAGACAGATATGGACACAAGGACAAGGAATAGATAATAGGCATTGGATTCCGATGTTTGATGACATGTCTGATAAAATAACAACAGACATTACAGTAGTTTTTAATAAAAAATACAAAGTGCTTTCTAATGGAGTTTTATTAGAAGAAAAGGAGTTATCAAATAACTTGAAACAATGGCGCTACAAAATGAATAAACCACATGCTCCGTATTTAATCATGTTAGGTATAGGAGACTATAAGATTAAACAAGTTAAAAGCAAAAGAGGTGTACCTATTAATCTTTGGTATTATCCTGATAAAGATTATTGTGTACCTTATACTTATCGTTATAGTGAGGAACTGGTAGATTTTTTTGAAAAGGAAATAGGTGTGTTTTATCCATGGGAAAATTATTCACAGATACCTGTTCAAGAATATATGTATGGTGCTATGGAAAACACAACAGCAATAGTTTTTGGAGATTTTTTACTGATAGACGAGTATTCTATCAATGATAGAGATTACCTGCCTGTTAATGCCCATGAATTAGCGCATCAATGGTTTGGAGATTTTATTACAGCACGCTCTCCGTCTCATGTGTGGTTACAAGAGAGTTTTGCTACACATTATAATTGGTTAGTAGAAAAGCAATATTTTGGAAAAGAGCATTATGATTGGGCGAGAAAAAGTTCCATAGAGGGTATCCTGAAAGAATCAGAAAAAAATCTCTATCCAATATCTCATAACAACCCTGGTACAATAAGATTGTATCCAAAAGGAGCTTATGTGTTACACATGATTAAATATGTTATTGGAGAGACAGAATATAATGCTGCTATCAAACGATATTTACAACAACATGCTTATCAAAATACAGAGACGAATGATTTATGGTTAGCAATATATGAAGAAACAGGAATTAACTTGGATTGGTTTTTTGATGAGTGGATATATAGAGGAGGTGAGCCGCACTATAAAGTTAGTTTTGAAACATATGAAAAAAATAACCAATCAGTAGGGATATTCAAAGTTTCTCAGGTTCATTCATTCAAAGACAATGTTGGTGCGTTTAAAATGCCTATTGTTTTTGAGATTCATTTTACAGATGGTAGTAAAGTATCTAAAAAAGTAATGATAGATAAAAAAGACCAAATAGTAGAGATATTATATGATAAAAATAAAACGATTAGTTATGTATTATTTGACCCAAACAGTAATGTTTTGAAAAAAGTTATATTTGAAAAACCATTCGAAATGTTGAAAAATCAAGCAACTCATGCAACAAATTTATTGGATAGATATGATGCCATTGTAGAAATGAGAAATACTAAAATAACTGATAAGAGAGATTTCCTAATAGAACGTTTTTTAAAAGAAACACACCATAGCATAAAATCTGAAATTATTTCTCAACTTATTAGTGATACGCTTCATTCTGAAACTATTAAGCTCATTCAGAATGCTTTACAAGACAAAGACACTCGTGTAGTAGGTACAGTTATTGATAAGACTACTAAAATACCTCTTAGCTTAAAAGAGCATTATTATCAAGCCTTGAAAACAAAATCATATCGAATCATTGCAAAAACTATATGGCTTTTGTATAATAATTATCCACAAGAAGTATCTAAAATCATGGATAACATAAAACATATTAACTTTAATACTACTACCGATAATAGATTAGTTGAAATAACAGTTTTATCTGTACAGTATTTAGCTAATAAAGATAGTCATGCATTACATAAAATTGTATTGTATGCATCTCCTTCTTTTGAATTTAGGACAAGAAATAATGCTTTCGATGCTTTAATAAGAGTAAATTACTTTGATGATAGAGTTAAGTTATATCTAGAGCAAGCTTCTAAAAGTGCTAATGGTCGGTTAGCAGGACCAGCAAAAGAAGCATTAAGATATTTTGAAAAACAAAAAAATTTTAGATAAACAATAATTTACATACAATAGTAAAATTATAAGTAATAAGTGGATGTAACAAAACTTTCATATAATTGTTATATTATTATCCACATATACTTGTTGAAATCTATTTTTTTGACTAATAAAAAATAAGAGTATTTGAAGGTAACTTTACGCAAAAATTTTTTAGTATGTTATATGTAATTGCGCAAACTACAACATCGTTATCTACAGATACTACAGGCAATATGTCTGTTTCTATTAGTAATATTATGCAACAAACCCAAGATGAAATTACATTGTTTGAAATGCTGATGAAAGGTGGTCCTATTCTTATTCCTCTTGCTTTATTGTTTTTAATAGTTATTTATTATACGGTAGAAAGATTATTATACATCTCTAAGCATGTAAAATTTGACACGCAATTTTTGTTTACCATCCAAGAACTTGTAAAGAAAAATGAAATATCCTCTGCCATTAGTTTATGTGAAAAAACATCAACACCTCAAGCTCTGATGATAAAACAAGGATTAGAAAGAATAGGTAAGCCCGAGCCGGAAATTAAAGAAGCAATGGATTTATCAGCCACTTTGTCTTTAAGCTATATTGAGAAAAACATTAATGTACTTAACATCATAGGAAGAGTAGCACCGATGCTTGGATTTATTGGTACAATCGTTGGAGTGATAGTGATTTTTTATGATATTTCTTTAGCTAAAACAGTAGAGATTGAAGTAATATCTACCGGTTTATATCAGAAAATGATTTCTTCTGCCACAGGATTAGCCATAGGAATAATATCATTTATTTTTTATCATTGGTTAAATGCAAAATTAGATAAAGTCGCAAGACAATTAGAGGAAACTCAATTACAATTTTTAGAAATACTTAATCAAACCGAAGCATCATGAACAGGCTAAGAAAAAAAACACACAGAGAGGCAGAGGTGAGTACAGACTCACTCAATGACATCATGTTTTTCTTGTTGTTATTTTTCCTTATTCTATCTACGATGGTAAGCCCAAATGCTATTAAAGTCAATCTGCCAAATTCCAAAGCTAACCGACCTATTGATAATAGCAAAAAACCCATTCATCTTTCTGTTACAAAAGATAGGCGATATTTTTTGGATACCAAAGAAGTGGATTTTTCTGAAATAGAAAATGTGATTATTGAAAAAACAAAAGGAATGAATGAACCAACTGTTGTATTACATATTGATAAGGATTTGAAATACCAAGACTTTATAGATGTTATGCAAATAGGTGATAGAGCCAAATGTAAAATGATTATAGCAACAGCGCCTTCCAATACAAAATAACATCTTATGCTATTAACTCAAAACGGTAACGATAAATTTAATCTTATAGCCTTTTTCTCTTCGCTTGTTGCATTGGGACTTGTAATACTTGTTTTAATTTTAATTCGGTTAATTACACCTATCCCGCCATTTCCAGAATCAGTAAGTAGTGGTGGAATGGAAATTAATTATGGAATATATAATCCAGGAACAGGACAAATAGAGGAAAATAATATAGGTGAAGCGACTAATGTAGAAGTAAAAGAAAGCAATCCATCTGTATCAGAGATAACAAAAGCAGAAGTATATACTTCGGAAAATGGTGAAAATGCAGAATTTACTCCGAAAAATATAGAAGTAAAACAACAAACCACAGTGATTCATCCTACGGAAGTGAAAAATACTCCAAATAAAAAAACAACAGCGGAGCTATTAGCTGAGAAATACCAAAAAAATATCGGTAAAGGTGGTGGTGGCGATGGTCACTCAGGAAACTCGGGAAATGAGGGCAATCCAGAGGGTAATCCTTTTACTCATGGCAAAGGAGGTATAGGAAATAATCCATTAGGTACAGATAAAAGTAATGGAACAGGAAAGGGAAATGCTCCATTTGGATTTGATTTGAAAGGAAGAAGTTTATCGTATTATCCGCCCTTGCCTACCGATACAAAAGATGAAGGTATTGTGGTAGTAGATATAAAAGTAGATAAACAAGGAAATGTGATTGAAGCCGATCCAAACGGCAGAGGTACAAGTACTACGAGCTCTATATTAAAAGCTAAAGCAAGACAATTTGCATTGCAGTTGAAATTTACTCCTCATGCACAATTTGAAGAACAAAAAGGAAGTATTACTATTGTATTTTCGTTTAAATAAAGAATTCCTACATTAGAAGATATAATATACTATATGAGCAATGACCATGGTTTTTATAGTTTACTTTTCAATTTTGCTGTTTTTGATTACTATTGTTGTTGCAATCTGTGCTGTAAACGCAACATTCAAGTCACAAATCAAACTTTTTCATCAGCTAAAAAGTAAGTGTTTGAAAAGTGAATCGGTTGCCTGTGAGTTGGAGCTTGCCAAACTTTTGCTTTATGTACAGGTAGCCAACCGGAAAGCTCTACTTTCCGTTCTGCCAGTCCTTTTGTGTTTTTGCTAATGTTTGGGCAGGTACCCGAAGGGCGGTATTTTTACCACAAAATTTGATTTGAAAAACAGAATTTTCGTTAATCAAAAAACTGTTTTTGGAATACGAACCCGTGCCTTTTGCGTAGGTGCTGTTAGCGGCTTCACTATCGTTCAATGATTATTTTTTTAGTCACAATTCCATTGTCCGTCTGCACACGTACTAAATAAATACCATTCTGTATTGTCGCAGGAAGGTTTACTAAATTCTTACCAGCCTTGTCAAATAAAATAAGTTCACCAATGTAGTTAAATACCATTATGCTATTGATATTTTCTTTTGTCTGAATATATAAAATGTCGTTTGTAGGGTTAGGGTAGAATAGAATCTGATTTTTGGAAGTATATTCCGTTAGACCAGTTGATGGTATGCAAATTGAAGCAATCATATTCTTTGTATGTACACCAACAGGTGATAAAATAAACTGATTCATATTTTGATAAGCATATTGTTGTCCGGTATTTAGAATTTGAGTTGGTGTCATTGTACCATGTGTGGCAGAGTTATAAGTTAGCTGTCCGAAAAATGGATAAGGCCAAAACATGCTTATTGCATCAATTTTAGACTGTTGCGAAAGTAATGCAAGCATATTTACAAATAATGTGTCAATACCTTGCCAATAATCAAAAACATCTCGAGAGAATATTACATCACTTGTTGCAACGGCATTCGTAATGCTGGAAACTTCATAATCAGTGGCTTTATAACACCAAGCCTCACCGATAATTAGTTTTTTATTGTTGGCATCAGCAATTGAGTCAATCAAAAAGGCCATTGTATTAACATAGTTGAAATGAGGCGGATAAATGTGGTAATTAATGAAATCAATATTTGTTTGTGCAATTTTTTCAAAATACTCCAGATTATCCCACGAGCCCGCGCCAGCACCCACCAAAGTATTGTTATTTACCTGAAGGTTGGCAGTATAAAAATTAATTAATGACACAACAGAATCGGGGGAATATTCAATCAAATTATATAAATTCGCTTGTTCTGTCTGAGGCTCCATTTCAAATGTCAAAAAATCCGGGGAAAGCGAATCTAAAATTGTTTGCATCATTTGTAATTTGTCTTGTCTGAATCTGTAAAAGTCAAGCGTATCGTCTGTTAAAGCATTATTATCAGGGTTGAAGTAGTATGACTGTATGTCGTTCACCATATTCGGCTCCCCATAAGCAGAGTCAACAAAAGTAGCCTGGCATTCAATCATTAGTTTGAACCCTTTCTGTTTTACTTTTTGAGCAACCGTCTTATAGAAATCTAAATAATATTGTGAATTTTTGAAAGAAGTAACTAGTAAGGGATAATTAACTGTAATATCAACAGCAGTCAAACCTAATGTATCAAACGCCATGAGCATAGTGTCTATGTATGCGTAAAGAAGATTTTGATATGCAGGAATAGGGTATGGATAATTGTCAGGGTCGAAAGTAAACAATGAATAGCCACGATTGCTATTTGCATAAATTAAATTACTAGAGAAATTCATGCAATAAGGCTGATTGTCCCAACGATTCAGAATTTCTGTATTTATCTGATTCAGTTTTAGGGTAAGTTGAGCTTTTGCCGTGTCCCATTGGGGTGGAACTTGGGCTTTAACAATAGATGTGATTGATAATAAAATAATTCCGAAGAAAGTAATAGTTTTTTTCATATGTTTTGGTTTAATGATTACATATTAGACTTCAAATTTTCATAAAGGTTTAATCAGTGTTTTAGCTAACGGCTTAGGATAAAAACTGGTGGGCATTTCGGAGCACGTAACTGTCTGCTTACTTAAAAGTTTGTTTAGTATAATCAATTTAATTTCAGTACTTTCACACGCATTACGTATAGCCAATATTAGAGGTTCGTTGTTGTTTCTTTCATTTTAAATTATCAATTATTTTTTCAAGTGTAGTTATTGTTATCAAATATTCGTCCTCTGTTATATTTGTCATTGCTTTTTGCCTGAATTCTTTTTGTTTAGCAAAACACTTTTGATATAATTCTTTCCCCTTTTCTGTTAGCGATAAGTATTTTTCTTCGTAGATTATTTGGTTATCTATAAGTTTTGCAACAGTATTATCAATATTTTCTTTGTTTACAAACTCAGAAAGTAATTCAATTAGTATTTGGCGGTTAATTTCTGCATTTTCGTTAATTGAGTTTAGAATTTGCCAATCTGTTCTTGTTATGTCAAACTCTTTATGTATATTATTGATTTCCTCCGTCACTAAGTTGTCAGTTTTTTTGAGATAATAGCCAATTGGTAGTCTGTCCTTCATAATTTTTAGTCTCAAATCTATTTTTTTAGTTACTTCTTTTTATAAAATGTAAGCCCGATTTCTTTTAGCACCTTTTTAAGTTTTCGAATTGAACTCTTGCCTATACCGTGGAGTTCCAAAATTTCCTCTTCACTAAATTTTGAAAGTTGTTCTATAGTCTTTATTCCTTTATTTTCAAGAGCCCGTCTAGCTGGGGCGGCAAGTAACGAAAGAAAGCCGTCTTTTGGCCTTCGATTTTCTTCACAAATAGGACAAGTCGGACAGTCACTACTTTTATAGTATTGATGTCCGTTTTTACAAGTCCTTAAAGTTTTTTTTGTTGTCATCTTGTCCTCGTTTCAATTTTGGTATGTTGTCGCCCAACAATAACTGCTAACGTGTCTCGGCTTGCCGCAGTTGGGGATTTGGAGCACTTCACTGTTAACCAGCACTAAACTTGATAAGGCACACAAAGCTCCAAGTTTGCACTTCATCCCGCCTGAGGTAAAATCTGTGTTAGCGGTTCGGGCTTCTTGTCTTTCGTTTATGTTTCGTCTAATTTTCAGCACGTTTATAATGAAGTTGAATTAGTCCTTTGTCAAAATGCTTTACAGAAACAAGTTCTAATTTTTGTTCAGGTCTGCCGTCCTTAAACAGTTTTGTCCCATTACCAACTAACATTGGAACAATAGAAATAATAAACTCGTCAATAAGGTTGTCTTTCAAAAGTTCATTTACTATTTCTGCTCCACCGTCACAAAATATATTTTTACCGTTTTCCGATTTAAGTTTGTCAACAAGTGATTTAAGGCTCCCCGTGTAAAATTTTACTGAACCGATATTTGGTCTTGGTGTTCGTGTAATGATGTAAGCATCTTTGTCAGCGTGAGGAAAGTCAAAACCCATAGAATTTACTTTGTCGTAGGTTTTGCGTCCAACAATGACTGCGTCCACAGTTTTTACGAAGTCTGCATACCCATAGTCTTGTCCTTCTTGTTCTACAATTGAAAGAAATCCAAGGTCGTCATTTGGTTTAGCAATGTAACCGTCTAAACTTGTTGCGATGTATAAAATTACTTTTCTATTCGTTGTCATTTTGTTATTTAATTGTTTGTTGTTGTGTCTTCATAGTCTGACCGCTAACGGGATTCAGCTATACGCAGGTAGGGATTTTAACCACTGAACTTCCTACGAAGAACTGAACTTCAAATTTAGCACTTTCCTGTCCTACGAAGCACGAAACCCCTGATTGCGTGTAGGTGATGTTAGCTGATGGATGCTTTTTTAATCATTAATATTTCTTCTAGAATTATCTTCGCTGTCTCCTTGTGTAAAACTTGATTTTCATTTCCACATTTTGGAGAATATATACATGCCGGACAACCGTCCTCACATTTACAGTCTTTTATCAGGTCGTAAGTCATTTTTGTCAATTCTTCAAAAGATTCAAAAGCCCTTTTTGTCAGACCGATTCCTCCTTCAAATCCTTCATAAATAAAAATTGTTGTTGTTTCTGTTTGTGGATTTAAAGGATAGGATATACCGCCTAAGTCCCATCTGTCACACATGACTTTTAATGGCATTATACCTATCATAGCATGTTCTGCACCATGTATTCCGCCCGACAAGTCAAGTCCTTTATCATTATGGATTTTTTGCTTTAATTCATCTGGCAGTGAGTACCAAAATGCTTGTGTTTTAAATTTCCTTGGTTTGTAATCCAGATTCTCCATTGCTATTACTTTTTCAAACTTCTTGACTTTATACCCATATACTTGTTCTTGTACTTCTACATTTCCAAATGAAATTCTTACCCCATTAAAAAATCTGTGATGTAACTCGTTCAGAATTTCAATGTCAGTGTGAACCATTGGTTCAGTGTAATAGTCAACGTCTTTCTTGTCAAGCGTTACCAATGAATTTTGTTCGTCAAGTTTCTTTACTAAATATGTTTCACCTTTATGAAAATATACAGCGCCTTTATGTGCCTCTTTGAAAATTTTTTCTTCCGGTATGGTTTCAATTAACTTGTTGTTGTGAAGAACACTGAATACCTTACCGGAAATA
>FWPU01002152.1_pt1 | contig 56002 bp, 50 predicted proteins | sample 2228361 | NCBI WGS metagenome assembly FWPU01 (sample SAMEA103939777, study PRJEB20133) | metagenome | reverse complement strand
TGCACTTTCATGGCCTTCCTCCCCATGTGGCTTCGGGTGTCAGGCCATAAGTATAGTCGGATAACTTGAGAAATCAAGTACTAGCTTCGGCGAGCTGCTGCACGGCTGGCTGCCACTGCGCCGGGATCTGCCGACGCGCCATCATCTCCAACAAGATGTTGGCGGGATCATGGGGCTTGGCGACGGGGGCAAACAGGCTTACGACAGCTTTCAAGGCGTTTTCGGCGACCAACTGAGCGTTGGAGATTGAGGACCGCCAGCGCTGAAGCGACAGGTCCTCCTGCGCCTCCCGGAGAAAGCCACGCGCCAATTCGAGCCGATAGGTGGTAGTTTCCATCATTTCGTCCACTCCAGCTCCCAGTGCTGTGGCGGTTGATCGCGCCACAGCCAGATCCATTCGTCGCTGCCAAGGAAATGGCGCGTCAATCCCAGGCTTGCCAGTTGTTCACGCAACGCAGCCAGCCGCGCCGAGAACTGACTCTGCGGCATCTCGTACAACACGATGCCGTCCAGCGCAACATCTAACGCCAGCGACGAGACGCCGTTAAACCACTCCGCGGGTGTGCGCGCCAGAAAATTGATGTGACCTCGCCATTCGGGCGGCAGCAAATTGTAAAGGCGCTGGTTGCGACGCCACGGAGAGGCTGGCAGATTTTCTGCGATCAACAACAAATCCCAGTCGCTGGCCGGCCGGTAGTCCCCGCGAGCGCGCGAGCCGAAGAGCACGAGGGCGATCAGGTTGTCACCTAATCCTTGCTGAAGCGCTGCGACCACGTCGGCCAGCAGCAGTTCGCTGCGCTGAGTTGCCATCATGGTTAGATCGGAACTCATGACGCACCTCCTGCCTGCTTCGTCAGCGCGTCGGCCAGTTTTTCGGCGGCCTGGCGCAGGCCAGCGAAGCTGCGACAGCGGTAGCGACCGCCGCCCTTTAGCTCGATGAGCGCCTGGGCCTTGCCTTGCGCATCAGCGACGAATGTCTCCTGCGCAAGGCCGTAGCCGCTGCTGGTCTTAGCGCCGAAGCCGTAGACGGTGAACAGGTCCCGCACCCCTTCGGCTACCAGCTTCAGGTCGGCCAGCGCCTGGTCCCGGCCGATCTCATTGTCGGGCACATACAGCAAGGTGAAATCCCCTTGTGCGTTGGCCGGTACGCACTCGAAGTAGATCGGCTGTTGGCCGGCGTTGCTACGGCGATCGTGTGGGTTGATCACCTCCAGGCCAAGGCGGGTGAAGAAGGTAGGATAGAAGTACAGGCAGCCGGCCTGTCCCTCCGTGTCCTGGTGGATGGCGCCGAACAGACGCAACAACTCAGAATGCTCGTCGTCCCAGCCGTTAGCCTGGCGGATGGCCGCGCGCAGGCTGCCCTTCCACGCCGTTGGCCCTACGGTGGGCAGGCCGAAGACCCTGTCCTTGCGCACCGGGTTGTCCAGGATGTGCAGCCCCACGTCGTCTTTGCTGATGTAGGAAGTGCGCAAGGTGAAGGTGAAGTGCAGGGCGAAGCTGTAAGCCGGCAGGGGCCGCAAGTCGGGCAGGCCGGGCAGCAGGCCCAACGCCGCCATCTGCTGCCGCCGCGCCTCCAGCGCCCGCTGGAACGCTGTGCTGGCATAGAGCTGTGGCAGTCCGCCCCCTTCCCGCCGCGCGCCGGCGCGGGCATACTCCTTGTACGGCGTCAACAGCGCTTGGGCCAGCAGCTCGAGCCGGGCCAAGGGGTCGGTGACTTGAGCCAGTTCAGAGGCCTCCTTAAGCGGCACAGCGGCGATCCCGGTTAGGTAATTAACGGCGCCCTTCTGGACATGGCCGGGGCGATCGAACAGGCCAAACCAGGCATGAAATTCACCTTTCATCTAAACACCCTCCTGAGCTGCGGCGGCCTGGAGTGCTACAACGAGCGAGGAAAAAATGCTATCGAAGTCCGGTTGCGCATACTTTAGCGCACGATCCAGCACGAAATCGGCAAACCGTTCTCTGCCCTCTGTGCGCTTGACCTTCAGGAAGCGGGCGACGGCCATGTAGATCCCGATCAGGTCTTTGGCCTCCAGACTGGCGATGCCGTTGGCCCGCAACAGCGCCGGGATCTCCGCCGTGACCTTGCGATTCAGCACGGCGCCGGTCAACCCGGCTTCGTCGGCGAAACGCTCTGCCACACCCCCCACCAATGCCGCCGCCAGGATGTAATCGTCCGTGGCGGCATTCGGAAAGGAGAGGCCCAACGCGGGCAGCGTCGGCGGCGTTTGGGCGATGTGGAGAACAACGCGTAACTCATGGCCTGGGGGCAATCGCCTGGTAAACAGCGAGACGTTGGCCAGGTCGGCCACTGGGCTGAACGCAACGCCATCAGCCGGATACCGCCGTTGGGCCAGCAATCGGCGGAGGCCATCAGCCATGCGTTGCTGGACGCTGTGGATCGTGTCCCCCACATCCAGGTCAGCCAGGATGACGCTGCGCACAGACTGAACCAGTTCCGGTTCCGAGAGCTCCGCCGCCAGCTTGTCAACGATCACGTCCACGAGCGCATCCGGGCCCCCGCTCGTCCTGAAATCTGGCTCGCCGAGTTGCGGGAGGAGCTGGCCGCAGAGCTTTCTCACCAACCGCCTTTCGGTCTCGCCTTCACCGAAAACGATCAATGTGCTCATGGCCGTTCTCCCAGATAGTAGCGCAGCAGGGTCTCCTCCTGGGTCCAGACGCGGATGTCCTTGCCATCCTCCAGCCAGGCGATCAGGTTGCGCGCGCCGAACCAGGATGAGACCAGTTGGCCGTCCTGTAGCGCCAGGCGGTAAGCCTTGACACTTTCAGCCGGTAATTGCCGAGAGCGCAGCATATCGGTCAGGACGGCGATGACATCGGGGCTTTGCGTAGTGATGAAAAGCTGCACGGGCTTGTCCTGGATGATATGCGTCACCTCTCGCACTATCCGCTCCAGCGCCTGCACATGCAAGAATAGCTCGGGGTCCTCCCACAACACCAATCCGGGCTGACCTTTCCCGGCAGCATCGGCCAACACCAGCAAGGGGGCCAGCACTTTGAACACGTGGCGTGCACCGTCGCCCCACAGGTCAATCGGCAGCAGGCGGCGGTTCTTCTGCACAAGCCCGATCCGCTGGGTGGGGTCGAAGCGGTTGACATCGAACCCGATGTCTGGCGGCTCGGCGGCGTCCAGTCCCAGCACAGCCTGAAAATGGCGACCAATGCGCCGCAGCCAGTCATCTGTCTCGCGATAGCCGCGTTCCACCAGCGATGGCGCCAAATGTTCGGCCGTGGTGTGAAAATCGAGAAACAAGGTGTGTGCGGCATCGGGCATTGTGCCCTGTGTGTACCAGCCCGCTAGGCCATTATAGTCGTAGGTGAACGATGGATACCACAGGAACCCGAAGCGTCGGTCCTCCCAGGGCGTTGCGCGTTCGCCGAAGTAGCGCTCGACCAGTGTCGCAGGGGCACTCCAATTCAAGGCTGAGGCTCTGTCATCTGCCAGCTCGAGGACATCAGCGCTTGGGGGAACGACGACTGTGAACATGGCCGTGCGCTGTTCGTCTCCGGCAACAAAGCCGCTCCTGGTCCGTTTGCCCTCCAGGGCGTGATACTGAGCCAACGGCGCCGGCAAATTCCCCAGCAAGATGCGATCCTCCTGCCAGCGGGACGGTGTGTCCTCCCAACGCAGGGGCAGGCCATGTCGCTGCCAAAGCCGCGTCAATGGGTGATACCCCAGGAGGTCGGTATCGGCCGCGATCCGCACGTCCATGAATTGACCGTCCTCCCTTGCCAGACTACAAGCCGTATCGGCTGTAGCAGTCAGGTAGAGAGCCTCCAGGATCGTCGTCTTGCCAGTGTTGTTGGGACCAACAAAGATGTTGATTTGAGCAAAGTCATCGATCGCTCCCTCGGCGACGCCGCGAAAGTTGCGCATATACAGACGCTGGATCATCCGACACCTCCTGTGGCTTGACGGGCTATGGCGTTCCAGGCGTCGAGGCCGTCGGTGAGCGTGATCTCCATACTCTGGACGGCGCCCACCAGGTTCAGCGCCCTTTGCCATTCAGCACGGTCTCCTAGCAATCGGCGTATCTGCCCGACCACAGCGTCGTAGTGCGGCCGGCTGGCGGCGTCACATGGCAGCCAGACCCACCCAGTAACGCCCCAGCTACCATCAGCGTCTCTGACCGCCCAGCCCGGATTGACTTTGCTGCGCTGGCGTTGAGTGGGACTCAACATACCGAACAGCCATGCCTCTATCTGGCGGGAAGGCCATTGTTGGCTGAAGCGCCATTGGTTCTTGAGCGCGGCAGTGACCGGAACGGCGCCTTGCTGCGCCAACCTGACCAGGCTTTGCCACTGATCGGGCCGCTGTCGCACCTGGCGGATGCTGTCCACTTGCGCCCACCACTCGGGTCGATTAGGCAGAAAGCGAACCTGGAAAAAGGTGAAATCGCGCAGGTCGGGCTGGTCGGTCTCTCGCTCCTGGCCGTCAGGCAATGCAAACGAGGCCCGGCCGCCTAGCTTTGCCCGTTCCCGTGGAGCGAGGATAAAGCCGCCGTAGCCGAACTGTTGCTTAGCTCCTAGCCCGCCCCACTGTTCCAGGAACAGCAGTAGCGCGGCGATCTGGCGCAGAGCATGCTCCTCACCGATCAATGTCAGGGTCAACTCGCCCATCCAGCCGGGCTGCAAGTACCAACCGCGCGAGCGATTGTGTGGCCGCAAGTTGATCGTCTGATCGCCCCCCCAGGCCGCCGCACCCCTACCCCATGTCGCATCCAGCCCAAACCGCCGCCGCCAGCCCGTCGCGCCGAAGAGCTGGCAGGCATCGCACAGGCCGGCCGCGTGCAGCCGTTCACGTGACGGCAGGCCGGCTGCCCTCTCATATTTCTCGGCGTCGAAGCTACAGGCATGTTCGGTCGGGTCGCACGCCCGGCCTCCCAGCCCGCGCACGATCGCCTCGTACCACCAGCGCAGCGAACCGATGATGCCGGTGGCGTGCAGACGATCGCTGGTGCCGCTCGCGCCGCCGGTCCATAGCGGGGTGAGGGTTCGCAGTTTCAAGGTCAGCGGTTGAGTCATCGGGCCTCCTTATGCTTACCGCTTGATGCTGTACGAGGACACGCGCATTGTACCACGGCCAGCATTTCATCGCGAATGGTATGCCTGTTTCAATATCGCCGGCGCAATCGAGGTCTCCAACTGGCAGGGCGCTGCCGATTGACGCCGCAGCCACACGAACGTATCATGCGCCTGTAACCAATTCCTGCCCCCGTGCGTCCAATGAGGAGAAGATGGCGACCGCCGCCCGTCGCGATGAGCAAGAACTGATCGCCGCCCTGCAATCGTCAGATAGCGCCGCCGTCGCCGCCGCCTGCGCCGAGCTGGTCCAGACCTACTCGCTGCGCATCTACCGCATGGCTCTGAAGTTGATGGGGACGCCCGAGGAGGCGGAAGAGGTCTTGCAGGAGACGTTCATCAGCGCCTGCCAGCACATCGGACAATTCGCCGGACGCTCCGCCCTGGGCACCTGGCTCTATCGGATCGGGACCAACGTCGGCCTGATGCGCCTGCGCCGACGACGGCCGGAGGCGATCTCGATCGACGCGCCGACGGAGGCGGATGACCGGGAAGTGTTCCCGCAGCAATTGGTCGAGTGGCGATGGCAGCCGGAGGAGATCGTCCTCTCCCAGGAGCTGCGCCAGGCGCTCGATCGGGCCGTCGCTCAGTTGCCGGAGACGCTGCGCGCGGCCTTCATCTTGCGCGATATCGAAGGCCTATCGACGGCGGAGACGGCCGAGGCCCTGGGGATCAGCGTGGCCGCAGCCAAGGTCCGCCTGCATCGCGCCCGGCTGCAGTTGCGAGAGTCGCTGAGCCGCTATTTCGCGGCCGCCGAGGGAACGCATGACCGCGCATGACAGGGAGAGTTGTCGGGAGCTGCTGGGCGCGCTCTCAGACTATATCGACGGCGAGCTGGAAGCCCGCCTGTGTCAGGAGATCGAGAGACACCTGGTGGAGTGCCAGAACTGCCAGATCCTCGTCGATACGCTGCGCAAGACGATCTGGCTCTACCAACGGGAGAGGCCCGAAACGCTCCCCCAGGCGGTCGAGGAACGCTTGCGACAGGCGCTTGCGGCTGTTCACGCCGGCAAAACCCTACGGCCGGAATGAGAAACCGACATTTCTGACCCTATACGAGTGGAGGCTGGAAAGACATGGCTACTGAGGCAAAGGTGGTCTGGCAAGGCAAGATGCGCTTCGAGGGCAGCGCCACTTCGGGACACCGCATCGCGCTCGATAGCGCGGAGGAACACGGCGGCGAGAACGCCGGATTTCGGCCCATGGAACTGCTGCTGGTCGGGCTGGCCGGCTGCACGGCCATGGACGTGATCTCGATCCTCACCAAGAAGCGCCTCAACGTCACCGGCTTCGAGGTGCGCGTCGAGGGGGATCGCGCCGAGACGCATCCCAAGGTGTACACCGACATTCGGGTCGAGTATGTGGTGCGCGGCCACGACATCCCCGCCGACGCGGTCGAACGCGCGATCCAGCTATCGGAGGAGAAGTATTGCTCGGCCTCGGCGATGCTGCGCCAGGCCGCTCGCATCACCAGCTCTTACCGCATCGAGCCGGACGATGGGAGCGCCGCCGCATGACGCCGCCCGCCCCCTCGTCTGAGATCGCTGAATTGGAAGCCCGCATCGCCGAGCTGCGCAGCCGCTTGCCCAAACATACGCCGCCGCCGTCGATGCTGATCGAATTGGACGAGCTGGAGGACGCCCTCGCGCGCGCCTACGCCGCGCGCGACGCCCGCTTCCCAGACGCTGCCGTCCCACCACCCTGAATCAGCCGCTGAAGGCTGATCGTTCTGTCCAGGAGGAATCGCTATGCCGCTGATCGGTGAGAAAGATCGTAAGGTGCTGCGCCAGGAGTTCGCGCAGATGACGGAGCCGGTGCGCCTGATCGTCTTCACACAGGAGCGCGAGTGCCAGTACTGCAAGGAGACGCGTCAGATTGCGCAAGAGCTGACGGAGTTGTCGGACAAGCTCTCCCTCGAGGTGTACGACTTCCTCGCGGATCAGGAGCAGGTCGCGGCCTTCCGCATCGACAAGATCCCGGCGATCGTGGTGGCGCGCGCGGGCGCCCAGCCCAAGGATTACGGCATCCGCTTCTATGGCATCCCCTCCGGCTATGAGTTCGGCACGCTGGTCGAGGATATCCTGATGGTCTCAGCCGGCGATTCCGGCTTGACGGAGCAGACGCGGAAGGCGGTCGCCGGCATCCGCAAGCCGGCGCATCTGCAAGTGTTTGTCACCCCCACCTGTCCTTATTGTCCCCAGGCCGTGCGCCTGGCGCATCAACTGGCGGTGGAGAGCGATCTGATCACCGCCGATATGGTGGAGGCGATCGAGTTCCCCCATCTGGCCAACAAGTACGACGTCATGGGGGTACCGCGTACGGTCATCAACGACGCGCGCCACATCGAAGGCGCCGCCCCCGAAGCGATGGTGGTGCAGGAATTGTTGGCCGCCGTACAGGGGTGAGATGCACGAGTTGCCCATCACCCAGAGCGTTCTCGAGATCGTCAGCCGTCACGCCGCTGCGGCAGGCGCCGCGCGAGTGACGGCGATCCATCTCGTGATCGGCGAATTCACCGGTTTTGTGCCGGATTCGATCCAATTCTATTTCGACTTGCTGAGCCAGGATACCCCGGCCGCCGGCGCGACGTTGATCATCGACCGGCGGCCAGGCAGCGTGCGCTGCGCACACTGTGGCCACACATATCAGCCAGCCGACGGCCAGATCTGGATGTGTCCGGTCTGCGCGGCCCTGGGAGGCGAGGTGCTGGCCGGCAAAGAGCTGTTCGTTGAGTCCATCGAGGTCGCATACGCCGATGACAGAACTCAAGGTGGAAGAGAAGATCCTGAGCGCCAATGATCGCCTGGCGCTGGAGAACCGCGCCCGCCTCGACCGGGCTGGCGTCCACGCGGTCAATCTCATGGCCTCGCCCGGCGCAGGCAAGACCAGCCTGATCCTGCGCACGCTGGCGACGATGCGCGATCGCTGCGCCCTCGCCGTGATCGAGGGGGACCTGGCCTCGCGCGTCGACGCCGACAAGGTGCAGGCCGCTGGCGCGCCCGCCGTCCAGATCAACACCGGCGGCGGCTGCCATCTCGACGCCGTCATGCTGAGCCGCGCGCTCGACGAGCTGGACCTGGAAGCCATCGACCTGCTGCTGATCGAGAACGTCGGCAACCTGGTCTGCCCCACCCAGTTCGCCCTGGGTGAGCATCGCCGCGTGCTGGTGGCCAGCGTCCCCGAAGGCCACGACAAGCCGATCAAGTATCCCTCCAGCTTCATGGACATGGACGCCATCGTGCTCAATAAGATCGATCTGGCGCCCTATGTCGACTTCGATTACGCAGCCTTCGAGCGAGCTGTGCGCGCCGTCAATCCCGCCGCGCCGCTCTTCCCCCTCTCCTGTCGGACGGGCGAGGGCGTCGACGCCTGGGTGACGTGGCTGATAGGGGGGATGCGAGAGGGGTAGCTGGCGGCAGCCCTCATGGCCTGCGGCGCGCACGCAGCACCTGGAAGGAACGCGTGCGCGCGATGATCTCGCAGTCGCCGAAGGTCGCCGCGATCCAGCGCTGGTATGGGATGAAGACGTTGCTGACGAGGTAGAGGCGTCCCCCCGGCCGCAGTTGGGCGTGAGCCTGCTCGATGAGCCGCCGCGTGATGTCGTATGCGACGGCGCGGCCGGCGTGAAACGGCGGGTTGGTCGCGATCACGTCACACAGGACGTCGCCGAGGGCGGCTGGTCCATCTCCCAGGATCACCTCGGCGTTGGCGAGTCGGTTATGCGCCACGCTGCGTCGCGCCGCCTCGACCGCTGCGCAGTTGGTATCGACCAGATAGACCCGGCCGCGTGGCGCCCGCCGCGCGGCCACAACGCCGATCACCCCGTAGCCGCAGCCCAGGTCAAGCACGGTGTCCGTCGGCGCGATCTCCAGATGCTCGAGCAGCAACGCCGTCGCCGGGTCCAGCTCGTCCCAGGAGAAGATGCCCGGCTTGGTGATCAGCTCGATGCGCTCCCCTCCTACTTCGACGACGAGCGGTCGGAAGCGGTAGTATTCCGGCGCTTCTTCCCTCAGGTCCGGCGTCGCGTCGCGGATGGCCAGCGCCGCCCGATGCCCCTTGCCCACCGCGATCGTCTCCGCGTTGCCGAACAGCGCGCGCACCCGTTTGACCCACGTCTCGATGCCGCCCGCTTTGGGGCCAGCGAAGTAGAACCGCCCGCCCGGCCGCAGCGCATGGCGCGCGTCGGCGCACAGTTGGGCCACGACGAGCTTGCCAGCGTTGACGGGCAGGTTGCTCACCACCGCGTCATAACGGGCGCGAACGTCGCCCAGCGCCTGGATGCCATCGCTCAGCCAGACGCGGGCGTGAGCGATGTGGTTGGCGACGAGATTGGCTTCGGCCAGGCGCACGGCGATAAGGTTGCTGTCGACCAGATCGACGCGTCCCGTCGGCCCGGCCAGACAGGCCGCCGCTATCCCCAGCGCGCCGTAGCCGCAATTCAGATCGAGCACGCGCGCGCCGGGATCGATCTCCATCTCGTCGAGCAACAGGCGCACGCCCGCATCGAGCCGTTCCCAACTCGCCACTCCCACCTGCGTGCGCACGCGCAGCGCGATCCCGCGCGCAGCCAGCCGTCGGCCCTGCACTGGAAACTCGGCCACGCCCCATTGCTCTGTGGAGCCGGGGACTTGGGGAGGAGAGGGATGTCTCATATTTTATGAGGTAGCACTGGTAGCGACGAGGCAATCAGCAGCATCCTGTCATCCAATTCAGGTAGCGATCTCAGGCTTAGCCTCTGCCCATAGTTTGCGCACTGTGTGCGTTGCTTGTTTGAGACGACGATCGAGGGTGGCGATCCCATGACAGAAGTAGAGGCGGTTGAACCAGCGCCAGTCAGGCCCGACGGGCATATGCCAGTAATCGGCGAGGCACCAAATGAGGCCGCCGGGCACAAAGGCGTGGCGCCGCGCGATCTCAATCCATTTGCCTGCCAGCACCGTGGCCTGCTCCTCTTCGGAGCCGTAACCTTCGCCATGGAGGCCCAAAGCAGCCTCGTGCCCGAACTCAGTTACCAACAACGGTTTGTCGGGAGCGAGCGCGTGAGTGGCATCCAATTGCTGGCCGAATGCGTTCCAGTTTAGGCCGAAGTATTGGTTGGTGCAGGGTAGATCCACCAGATCGTAGCACTTTTCCGCGGGGCCGAAACATCCTACGTAGGCGACGGGGCGCGAAGGGTCCAACGAGCGTGCCACTTGTACTAAGTGAGCGATGAGAGGGCGGGCCTCGGGGAGATTGGTGGCGCACTCGTTGCCGACGGACCAGATAACTACGGAAGGGTGGTTCTTGAGGCTTGTGATCAGGGTGCGTAGCATAGCTTCAGCCGTCTGCCAGACCTCCGGATGCGAGAGTTCGGCGACATCCTGCTTGCCGACGCCCCAGAGGGGGATCTCGGCGAAGACCAACAAGCCCAGGCGGTCGCAAAGATCGTAGAGATCAGGGTGGGCCTGATAATGTAAACGCACCATGTTGCCGCCCAAGTCCTTGATCAGGCGCAGATCGAGTTCCAGGCGGCCGCCCGGATCGACGCGGCCGGAGCCAGCGTATTCTTCGTGTCGGTTGAAGCCGGTGAGGGAGATCGGTTGGCCGTTGAGGAGCAAGTGCGTGCCATACACCTCAAAGCGGCGCACACCAAAGGATGTTGTTAATCGATCGATGGGCGTGCTCTGTTGCTGCAGGGCTACTGTCAGCTCGTATAAATAGGGTCGCTGGGGTGACCAGAGTTGTGCCTGAGGCAAGGCCGCCTGCAGGCGGAAGGTGCGCCGTTCGCCTGCTGCAAGCATAGCTGGAGGTATGGCGAGAGAGCCTTGGACTACTACCGGCCCTTCGGGGCTGTTAACCTGAGCAGTCAAGCTCACTGTCGCGCGAGAGTCACTTTCGTTGATGACCGTAGCTTCGATGGTCAGGAGGGAAGGGACGCCAGGTTCGGCTTGCACGCGCAGGTCGGCCAGGCGTAGGGGAGGGAGGGCCAAAAGCGAAACGTTACGGTAGAGGCCGCCATAGTTCCACCAGCCGCTATAGGAGTTGGGCACGCGGTTCAAACGCGGCCAGTTATCGACGCGCACAGCCAAAGTATTTTCGCCCTGCCAGGAGATATAGTCGGTGATATCGAAGGCAAAGGGGTCGAAGCCACCAGTGTGGATGCCGATGAGGTTACCGTTGAGCCATAGGGTCGTCTCGTAGTTAGCACCGGCCAGGTGCAGGTGCAGACGTTGACCCGACCAGGCGGGATCGATTGAGAAGGTACGGCGATACCAGGCATGGCCAGCCCAGCCAAAGAGCTCTGGGAGGTAAGTGTCCCAATTGCTGGGAACGGCCACCTGCAGCCACCCTTGAGGCCGGTAGGAGGGGAGGTGATAGCCATGCTCCTCGCCTTTTTCGTCGCGGTCGATCTGAAAGTACCAATCGCCATCTAGAGAGCATTGTGTTCTCGGCATGGAAGATCTCCTCGTCTCAAAGCGGAGTGCTCACGCTCGTTTCACCTGCGAACGGAGGGACGCTCACCAGACGTACCTCGATCGCGTCATGCTTTTCGGTGAACAGGTGGAAATGAGTTGGTATCTCGGCTTGCCCACCCAAAGTGACGATAATCTGTTGGCTGTTGGGGTCATACGCCGCTGAGCGTAGCGTGGACGTGACAGTGGCTTGTACGTATTGGATGCCCTCATCCAGCGTCACAAACCAAGGCTCATAGGCAGCGATGCCTTGGGCGACACCGCCGATCTCTTGCGCCCACGTCTCGGGGGGAATGAGGTAAACGTGGTCCGTCTCGTGGGCGACCAGGACAGCCAAAGCCATGCTGTCGAGGGCGCGGCGCAACTGGCGCACACCATGGCCGATCGTAGTGACGACATCGGAGTTAGGACGCCAATCGTAGCCAGCGTCGTCGCGAATCTCGGTGCAGGCGTAGAAGAAGCGATAACCGGCCAGATTGATAAAGTCGGCGTAATAGACGGGGCGCAGGCCGCGGCGACGCGGATCGATGGCGGCTGTGCCAAGAGGTTCGTGGCGGCGGAAGGGGCCTAGTCTTAGCCAGGAAGTGTTCACGTGATAACGTTGGCCTGCGTCCATCATGATCATGCAGAAACGGGCTCCCCAGCGATCATGGACATAGGGCAAGACGTTAAGGCCCGTTTCCCCCCAATGGGGCACAAAGTAGCGCGACATAGGGAGGGGTGCATGAGCAGTATACCACGCGTCCACCGTGGCCAGGCGTCTGTTAGCTTCGGCAGTGGACCAGGGGCGGCCGTTTATGTGGTCGAAGTAGATGAACTCGTCCGAGTCGGAGGGGCCAGGCCGTCGGCCATGGCGACGAGCAAACTCCTCTTCATCGATCCTTGTCGCCTGGAAGGGGAGAGCACCGGAATAGCTGATCCCGATGAGGCCCGGTCGCGATCGCAGGCCCAAGGCATGCGGGAACGCGGTGGCCTGGCCTCGTTGGATTAGATCGCGCAGCTCATTGACTGCTGGCTCGCTCAGGTTGTACGGGAAGATGCCGAGCCATGGCTTGAAGCCATAGCGGTTAGCCTCTTGTACCCAATAGAACGGCGTCTTCCCCCACATGGCTCCTGTAGCGGCGACATCATCGACGCGCATGGTCACCAAAGGTGGCAGGCCCCTTATGACAAAGGGTTTGCGTGCCGCCCAGACCAAGCTCCGCCATAAGACATCGTCGAGGCCGCCTAGGGGGCCGAGGATGGTGGAGCGCATCCAGGCGTTGGTGGCCCAATGGACTAGACGCCCCTGTCCCAGATGCGCAATGGAAAGAAAAGGCTGGCCCGTCCCAGTGACGAGGAGGAGCTCATGCGTGGGCAGGGCGGGCACGCGTAAAGGAGCGGCCAGGGGTAAGAGTTCATCGACATCGTGACCAGCGGTGATGTAATGGTGAGTATGCCTGAACAGCAGAACGTCAGCCCAAATGTTTTGGCGTGTAAGTGGCGATCTCACTTCTCTGCTAGCAGGCAAACGAGGATCAAAGCTTACTAAACCGGTCCCTCTTCGGACTGCAGCGAGCAACCGCTCGCGTCCCGGCGGACCTAATCGCGCGCCGCCGGCATCTATCTCTTCATGAGCGACAATCAGCAGAGGAAAATCAGTTATACTCTCAGGTAGTGGTGCATGGGCCAAGTCCAGGGTCTGATGAGGGACTCCCCAGTGTTCCAGATAAGAGAACACATAGGGAGCCCCTCCCTGGCACTGGGAACTCAGGCTGTTGACCAGCACCAAAGCATGAAGCGATTGTGACACGGTTTTCTCCTTGACTGCCCGAGTGTATCCGGCTGTCTGTGGCGTTAGATTGGGCGCAAAGCATTCCGCTGGCCTCGGCAAGACGTCGTTCAAGCTTTGATCGAGCCAAGGGTGAGGCCGGAAATAAATTGACGCTGCATAAATAGGAACACGATAATGATGGGCATTGCACTGAGGAAGGCGGCCGCCATTACCATGCCGTAATCGATCGCTTGACTCCAGACTTCTGAAGTCAGGGTGGCTAAGCCGACCGGCAACGTGTAAAGGTCGCGGTCGCGTAGCACGATCATGGGCCAGAGGTAATTATTCCACGAGCCTGTGAACTGGTAGATGCCCAGCGCGCCAAGGGCAGGACGGGCCAGCGGTATGACGATCTGCGCGTAGATGCGGAACTCGGAACAGCCATCGATGCGGGCGGCATCGATCAGTTCCGAAGGAATGGTAGCTATATATTGGCGCATGAGAAAGATGCCATAGGCTGGCGCGACCCAGGGGACGATCAATGCCCAATAAGTATTGAGCCAATGGAGGGCGTTCATCTGAGCGTAAAGTGGCGTCATAACCAGTTGAAAAGGAATGATAAGCGAACTCAACATGATCGTAAAAAGCTCATTTTTGAAGCGGAACTCATATTTGGCAAAGGCGAACCCTGCCATCGAGCATAAGAACAACACCAGGATCGTTACGGTGCAGGCCAAGCCTAAGCTGTTGACGAGCCAGCGGAGGAAGTACTCCTTAGTGAAAAGGTTCGCATAGTTCCAAGGGTTGAGGCGGGGCGGAAAGAAGCGGGGCGGATAGGCAAAGATCTCCGTGCTGCGCTTGAACGACGATGAAAAGGCCCACCAGAAGGGGAGCACCGAGAAAGTTGCCCAGGCGAGCAATAGCAGATAGAGAATAGCTCTTCCCAGCGCGGTCGGTATCCTAGCTAAAGATAACATGGCCGCTACTCCCCCCGTGTGTACAAGCCCAGAATGCGATTTTGCCACCCTGACGTGATGAACACCATGATAAACAGCACGACCCCTATGGCTGAGGCATAGCCCATGCGCACCTCGCGGATGCCAACGCGATATAAGTAGTTGCCAACGCTCAGGCTCGAATCGGCCGGCCCACCGTTGGTTAGTAACCAGGATTCGTCGAACATCTGCCAGGCGCTGATAAAGCCCATGATGAGCACGTAGGCGATGGCTGGTCGCAGCATAGGCAAGGTAATGTGCCAAAAAGACCGCGCCTTGTTGGCACCATCGACCCAAGCGGCTTCATACAACTCCTGAGGGATAGATTGCAGCGAAGCCAGGAAGAGGACCATATTGTATCCGGTCCAACGCCAGGTGATAAGCAGCGCTACCGCGGCTTTAGAGAGCTGGCGGCTGCCCAACCAGTTGATAGGTTCTAGCCCCAAAGCACGCAGAGGGAAATTGAACAGACCATAGGTGCGGTCCAAAAAGATCTGAAAGACGATCACTACGACTACAGGAGAGGTCAAAACCGGAATGAACATCAGGGGAGTCAGGATGTGCCTGCCCTGCAGAGCCTTTTGATTGAGCGCTATGGCCAGTAAGAGCGCGAGGGGATATTGTACGAGAAGGGCAGCCGCGAAATAGTACAGGGTGTTCGTGACCGACAACCATAGCGTTCTGTCTCGGAACAAGAGGCGGTAGTTCTTCAGACCGATGAACTTCATTTCGCCAAGAAGGTGCCAATCGTGAAAGCTGGCAAAGAAAGCATAGATAGCGGGGCCCAAGAAGAAGCCAATGAAGACGATAAAGAACGGTGCGATGAAAAAGTAAGGGATCAATTTTTGACGGCGACGCCACCACTGCTGGTAGGTAATCCTTGTTCTTGTTGTGGTTATGCTTGGGGTGAACGCCATAGAACGATCCTTGTGAATACCTCGTTGGCAGTCCGGGATCGCGTCAAGCTATGCAGTTTGTTTTGAGAAAAGCTTGGCCCAATGGCATCGGTTTACCACGCGTTGGTGCCATTGGGTCAAGCTGAGGGAAATAATCAAGCGGAAGCGATGGCATCCTGGATACGGCGGGCTGCCTCCGCTAAAAGGCTTTGGTAATCTTGAACTTCCCCTTCTATAAAGGCGGGGGAAAGAACGTTGCCCAGTTCTGTTACTGCCTCGTTCCAGAAGGGGTGTGGGTATCTGGCTGGGATGTCATCGGCGATATCGGCGAACACTTTATTCACAGCCTGTCCGCCGTAAAACTCGTCGGGTATATTGGTGACCGAGTCGTCGTGGATGACTGATTTGAGCATCGGCATCTGTCCCATATTCTGGAACACAGATGCCGCACCCTCTCTCGTCAGGAAAGCAAAGGCGAGCCAGTCGAAAGTGAGATCTGGGTGGGTGCCCTGCTTGGGCACTGCCAGGCAAGTACCACCCGAGGTGCTCGTCTTAGCGGTGCTGAAGCCAGGCCCACCCCAGGGAGGCGTCGTCTTCCACGCGGGCGCGTGCTGCACCCGCCACTTGCCGCGATGCTCTTCGGCGACATTAGGCTTGAGGACATGCGGTCCGTACCAGATCGCTGATAGCACCCCTGCTACTGAGCCGTCGTTTAAAGCTGCGTAATGGGGCGCTCCCCAATAGGCTTCCGCTAGCCAACGGATGTCTTGCTGCACACCCACGATGCCCAGCTCCAGGGCCTTGTAGGCCTGTTCGCTCTCGATGGTCAGCTCGCCCGCCTCGTTAAATAAGGCGCCGCCAGCCTGGTAGAGATCCATCAGGAAGGCACCCCAAGGATAGAGCATGTCGATGGCGAACATAGCGTGGCCAGCCTCTTTCATCTTCAGGCCCGCAACCATAAAGTCTTCCCATGTTTCCAGAGGCATGGCAATGCCAACGTCGTCGAAGAGATCCTTGCGGTAGTAATAGCCCGTGGGGGTGATGCCAACCTCCACACCATAGGTCTTGCCCTGCCAGGTGTAAGGGGCGAAGCCTACATACTCCTCTCGCCAATTAGGATTGAAGGCGTCGAGTTTGGGCGTAATGTCGGTAAGATACTGTTCGCCGACTGGCGGATCTCCCTTGAGGAACCTGGAGAAAAAGGTCGTCTCGATCGTAAGGATATCCGGTACTCCAGACCCCGCCGCCATCGCGTTCATGCCTTTTTGAATGGCCTCCTCTGGCCCTGCAACCATGATGAAATCGAGCTGGAGGCGGGGCGTGCCCTTCTCTTCATTCCAGCGCTTAATTTGAGCTTCAAAGTGCGGTCTGTTGGATTCAGACCATGACCAGTACGTAATGGTCTCCTCCTGGACCGCCGCTAACTCTGCGGCTGCTGGTGCACCTACGGTTTGCGCTGCTTCGGTTGGCTGGGCAGGGGGAGATGGCTGACTGCAAGCCGCCAAGATCGAGCCTGCAGTAGCTAAGAGACAAGAACGGAGCAATTGCCGACGCGAGATCACATATGTGTTCATGCGGATCCTCCTTAACCTGCGCATCTGCGCGAAGTGGCTGGCCTCCAAATTGATGAGGGGGGAGCGATTTGGGGCTACGTCCAAGGATGCTGGCAAGGGACCTGCGACAGTCAAGGAGAGAAGGGCATGCACGTAGCTTGCCAAGCATGGGAATCTCACTTGGGTGTTGCTTTAGGAAACAGCTTGGGACCCTGCGCCCGCCGGCTAACGAAAAGGCTGCCAATGCCTGATGTTTTGTATCCGCAATCGCTCGGCGTAGGCTGCTGGCCGTTGTGCCTTCGCATCCCGAGCCCCCCTTATTTGCCAGTCGGGTGTCTGTCTGTTAATATTGAAGAACATATCATAGCCGCTTGTCGTCACCCTTATCGGTTACCATTCTACAGGAATCCCGTCTTCCGCGCGCTCAAAACCGGCCATCGAAGGGCCAAAGATAGGTCACCATGTTGGCGTTCGAGAACAAGGGCCCCAGTCGTGCCTTTGTGCAAGAGTTGCGTTGGACGCTGCGGCGCTTACTTGTCCCCGAGGAACTACGCCAAAGCGCTTTGGCCGAGCTGCTGCCTCTGAATCAAAAAGATGTTGCGGCTGCTCTGGAGAGGCTGTTACTCGAAGCGATCGCTGCCCTTAAGCCTGGTCCCAATATGTCTTATCAATCCACAGCTTGGCGTACTTATCACATCCTCACGGCCAGGTACGTACAGCATTTTCGTCAAAGCGAGGTGGCGCGCAGCCTGAACTTGAGTCCACGCCAGATGCGACGTCAGGAGAGTCTGGCTTTGCGGATCTTAGCCGGGCATCTGTGGACGCGCTATGACTTGGAGAGTAAGGCGCGCGATTGGCATGCGCCGGCGCGGACTGCAGGCCAAGCGCAAGAGGAGACGGATCCGGCTACCTCTGATCTTCAAGGGGAGATCGACTGTCTGGCGCGCAGTGAAGACGTTGCCAGCGTTTCAGTTCCCGATTGGGTATACGGCACGCTCAAGGTCGTGCGCTCATTGGCGGACAAGTTCGGCGTGGAAATCACAGCCGCGGTGCCACGGGCATTATCCTACGTAGCTGCGCAGCCAACAGCATTGCGCCATTCGCTGCTGAACTTGTTGACGGCCATCGTTCGCTTGGTGCCCTGCGGGCGTGTCCGTCTCGTTGCTGAAGAGGCTGATGCGCATATCTATCTCACCTTAATAGCAGAGCCATCTCCACTCGCAAGGGCACCGGTAGCAACGGTTCCAACGGAATCACTGCAGGTGATCGAGACCCTCTTACGAGTTGGTAATGGTTGGGTCGAGCGCCTACCTCTCTCAGATGAAAAGGGGACTCCCACTTATAGGCTGGTCGTGCCTACACTGCGCTTATTGCCAGTGCTTATCGTCGATGACAATGCCGAGACTTTGCGGCTCTTTCAGCGTTATCTTGTCGGTAGCCGCTACAGATATTTTGGCACGCAAGATCCGGAGGCAGCACTGCCTTTGGCACTCCAGATTGCGCCACGGTTGATCGTGTTGGATGTCATGCTGCCGGGGATCGATGGTTGGGAACTGCTGAGTCGGCTACGAGAGCATCCGAATCTGCAGGGAACTCCTATCGGTGTATGCACCGTTTTGCCCCAGGAGGAATTGGCACTAGCACTGGGGGCTGCAAGGTTTGTCAAGAAACCCGTCACTCGGGCTGGTTTTCTGGGGCTGTTGGATGAATTGGCTGAGTGGACGGCGCTAACAGTTCGCTGAGCGCTTGCATGCAGGCTAACACTTGAGCGATGGAAAGACCTCCCACACGTGTGGCCACAAGCTGGTCGCTGACGATGGGCTGTCCCGCTGGATCGCAGGCAGTCACTAAAATGACGGGTGTGCTGGCAAATTCGGTATCCGCATGGAGCTCTTCGAGAAATTGAAAACCATCCATCGTTGGCATAGCCAGATCCAGTAACACGACATCTGGATGTTCCAGCCGCAGCATCCTTAATCCTTCGCTGCCGTTGTCTGCGGTTATGACACGATAATTGCGTTCACTGGATAAAAGCATACGGCAGACTAGCAGCAAAGCGTCAGGTTCGTCGTCGATGACAAGGATCGTTTCAATATTAGGCCTCAGGCGGTCGATGGCGCTCAATAGAGCTTCGCGTGATACGGGCTTGACCAGATAACTGGTTGCGCCCAGAGACCCGGCGACGGTTTCTTCATTTGGTACGAAACAGGTAAGGACAGGGGTGCCGTAGGGGATTCCGATGTTCTGGATCTCAATCCATGCCTCTCTGCCCGACAGTTGGTTGACTAGCAAGGCTTGTACAGGGGCACATTGGGTTGCGGTCACTGCAGCGGCCACAGTGGTTGTGTGGATGACTTCGGCATCGTGGAAGTAGCGACGGACAAGCTTGGGTAGAGCTGGACCTTTATCGAATACCACCAAGCGCGGTCGAAGCGGCCGGTGGGGGATAATGGGCCTCCGGGTGTGGACTTTATAGGGCCAATCTGGTCTGATCCAACGCCAGTATGAGTCTACTTTGGACGCCTGTGTGGGCATGAGAGGGAGGCGCAATGTGAAGATGGAGCCAACCCCCATTTCGCTCTCAACGGCTATGCTGCCGCCGTGCAACTCCACGAGAGTCTTGCTGAGGGCCAATCCCAATCCTGTACCCCCGTACCGGCGATGCGGAGAAGGGTCCAATTGCTCGAAAGGCTGAAATAGCTTATGGCGATTCTCCGGCGCGATGCCCGGTCCTGTGTCGCTGATGGCAATCACAGCCTCTTCTGCTTCCTGCCACGCGTGAATGGTCACGCCCCCTCGCTCGGTAAAGCGTCCCGCATTCGAGAGCAGATTGAGCACGACCTCGCGAATGCGCAATTTATCGCAATAAATCATCAGATCATCGGATAAGGTCAGGCGTAAATACAGACCCTTTGAGATAAAAAGGGGCATCACGGCTTCGGCTGCCGCTTCGATGATTTGTCGCAGGGAGGTCTGTTCGCGGACGAGGGCCATATGTCCGCTGTCGATCTGGCTCAGGTCCAATATATCGTCGATTAATTCTGAAAGATGTTGGCTGTTGCGGACGATCACTTTGAGGTCCGCAATCAGCGCCTTGGGTAGGCGCTTGCTGTATGTCTGAGGGGCCTGGGTGATCATCTCGCTGAAGCCGAGAATCATGTTGAGCGGGGTTCGCAACTCGTGCGAGACATTGGCCACAAATTCTTGCTTAGCACGACGTGCGGCCTCTGCTTCATAACGTAGGGCGTCAGCCAAGCGATTGAGACGCCTGAGCTGTAAGTTGGCTTCGGACAGGTCAGCAAGAGCCTGCCCCAATTGCAACTGATAGTCGCGCGCTCGCTCCAACGCTTGCTGCGCCTGCGTAAAGGAAGCCCAAGACCAATTGAGGGTAGTCAGCAGCGGACGCTTTGCCAGCCAGATCAGCGCCATAATGCCCCAGATATTCAAGAAGGCGATGAGGCGCAAAACAGGAGGACCCTCCGGTGCTACCCAAAGCAAAATACTGCAGACAGCTGCAATCAGCATCCCCCGCCTAACGCCCAGCAAAATCGCGGCGAGGCCGCCAGGTAAAGCGAGCAGGCAGAGTGCTGCTTCCGTACGTGTCCATAGGCTGCCGGCCAGTGTAGCGCCAATGAGGCCAAGAGGAAACCACCACATGGCGAGTTGCTGATGCCAATGTCGTATCAGGAGTGTCAGACCAATGATGGCATACAAAGTTAGGCCAAGGGCTACGGCCAGCAAGGGGTCAGGCTGCGCGGCGGCGGCGCCAATGAGAAGTACGCCAGCCACCAGAGGTGCCATCAGAGCTGATGTCAGCGCCTCTTCCTGAGCTTCGGGAAGAGGCCCCTCATCTGCCCAAGTTGGGTTGGTGGCTATCCCCATAGAATTTGCCATGGTTTAGTCTCCAGAGCGCAGGCAAATCGGCAAGGAGGGCCTGGCAGAGATCAGTACGCCTCGCGCGTGCGCAGGAACATCATCCCAGAGATCAGGCGCAGCCCTCCAGCCAGGAAAAAGACCGGCGCGATCCCGATCAGACCAGCCAGCCAGGAGCCGAACAACGGCGCGGCGAAGATCGCGACGTTGACGAGCATGGAGTAGATGGCGATGAAACGAGCGCGGTCGGCGTCGGGCGCGACTTGCAGCAGGGCGTGAAAGAGGCAGATGTTCAGCCCGGCAGCGAAGATGCCCCCCATGACCGAGATGCCCAACAACGGCGGTAGCGTGTGGGTCAGCGCGGTCAGGATCGGGTAGAACGCCAACGCCAGCATCGCGATCCCCACCACTCGACGGTTGCCCCAACGCCGCTGCACGCGATCCATCATCAGCGCCGAGAGCACCGACGACGCCCCACCCAACGTCGCGATCAGGCTGACGAAGGAGTCCGAGGCCCCCAGGATGCGCACCCAGTAGATGGGGAAGAGGGGCGCCGGGGTGAACAGGGCCACGTGCAGGAACACGGCTGAGAGGGTGAACCAGAGGAACCGGCGATCCGCCCCGAATCGCCGCAGCCCTTCCCGAAGATCGGCCAGGGCGTTGCCGCCTGTCGCCATCGCTGGCCGCTCCGGCAAATCGAGCCGGCTGACGGCGTAAGTGCTGACCAGGCTGGCCGCGAAGGCGATGAGGAAGAGGACCTGGTAGTTGAGCGGCGTCGGCAGCGCGGCCAGGATCGGGCCAGAGCCCCATACCGCCAGCGTGGAGGTGGCGCCGATCAAGGCGTTGCGGACGCCCACCACGCGCCCCAATCGCTCCTTGGCGATCGCGTCGGGCAGGATGGCGGGGAACGCCACGTTGGCTGCGCCCGCGGGGATCGCCTGCAATGCGCTGAGCGCGATCAGGCCAGGAACGACCCACTCGCGTGGCGCCAGCCATGGCAACAACCCCATCAGCAGATAGCCCAGGCGATGGGTGAAGAGCGACCACAGGATCAACGGCAGAAGGCGCCGTCGCCGGGCGATGATCTGGCCGACGGGAACGAGCCAGAAGATGGAGAGCAACGCTGGCGCAGCGGTCAGCGCGCCGACTTCCACTTCGCTGGCGTTCAACCGCACGGCGTAGACGCTCAGGAAATTGATCGCGATGCCGGTGGTGATGCCGAACCAGGCGATGTCCCAGTAGAGGGCGCGCCGGTTGCGCCGCTCGCGCTCTGGGATGAAGGGATCATCGGGCGCGGGTGGGCGCAGGCGAGAGAGCAGCGCAGCCAGAAAAGAGGGCATGTTGGTTATGCCGTCACCTGCAAGATGCGCGGGAACACCAGCGCGTCGGGCGCTGGCCCAAGCAGCTCGACCGCCGCTGCGATCGCTTTGTCGAGCGAGGCTGTCGGCCGCATGCCGAGCGCTCGCACCGGATCGGGCGGCAACGTGGAGACGAAGAAGGTCGGCACGCGCAACGCTTGCAGCCAGGTCCGATAGGCCAGATACCCTGCCACGCTGAAGTCGTCGCGCAGGGCCGCGCACATCGCCGCTGGCGTCCGGTAGCTCAGCCATTTCACGAAATCAGGCGCGCCCAGGCCCTCCTCGCAGGCCGCCACCAGGACGATCGCTCCGCCAGGGGCGACCGCCGGATAGGCGTAGTCGTTGGTCGATTGATAGAGGCTGATGTCTTTGGGGAATCCCCCCATGCTCGCGATCACCAGGTCGGCGGGCCGCTCCACGGTCACAGCCGACAACCGCTCGCACAGGCGCACCCCCGCCGCCCACGCCTCTTCCAGGTCTCCGGCGAAGTACGCGGCCGGCTCTCCGGAGGCGTCATTGACGACATCGAAGAGGAAGACAGGCGTCCGCAACAGGCGCGCGGCCTCGACCATGTCAGCGTGCACGGGGTTGCCATCGAGCACGCCGTAGGTGGTGCGGGGATGCAGGCTCCCGTCGGGCAGCAGACAATGGGCGTGGTTCTGCAGCACCGTCGCGCGTCCGGCCACGCCAGGCAGGATCCCCTTGCGTCCGCCGCCGTAGCCAGCGAAGACATGGGCGACGATGCCGCCAGTGACGACGACGAGATCGGCTTCGACCACGCGGCGGTTGAGCCATACCTCTGTGCCGCGCGCCGTGCGCCCAACGTAAGTCAGGTCGGCGTCGACGCGCGCGTCGTGGGATGAGACTTCCACCCGTCGGAGGACCTCCGGCCCCACGATCGCAGCGATCTCGGCCGGAGTCGCAGGGAGGTGATTGCCCGTCGCAACGAGCACTGCGATCGCGTCGTCGGGCGCGCCGCCGGCGTTCAGTTCGTCGAGGATCGCGGGCAGGAAGCGCGCGTGGCCCACCGACAACCGTGTGACATCGCTGACGGTCACGACCACTCGCCGCGCCTCTTGGGCCAGCGCGAAGAGCGGCGGCGCGCTGATCGGCTGACGCAGGGCGGCCAGCACCTCGCGCTGCCCTCCCTCCAGATCATTGGCGATCAGCGGTGCCGGCTCGACCAGGGGGCGCAGGCGCACGTGGGCAGGCAGGCGCAATGGCAGCGCGCCGCGGCCATACTTCAGATGCAGGCCCGTCTCAATCCAGCTCATGCACCGCCTCTTCGAACACATCCATAGCCCATTCCACCTGCTCGGACGTGACGACCAGCGGGGGCAGGATGCGGACGACCTGGCCCTGCACGCCGGCCATGTAGCAGAGCAATCCGCGCGCCAGGCAGGCGTCGAGCACGCGCTGCGCCGCGGCGCCATCGGGTTGGCGATCGCTGTCCGGCGCGCTGAACTCGACCCCGATCATCAGCCCGCGGCCACGCACATCGCCGATGTGAGGCGAGCGCGCCTTGAGTGCCTCCAGCCGCGCCATGATCTGTTGGCCGCGCGCGCGGCAGTTGTCGATCATCCCCTCCTCGCCGATGGCCTGGATCGTGGCCACCGCTGCGGCGCACGAGATCGGGTTGCCGCCGAAAGTGGTGCCATGCGCGCCTGCTGACCACGCTTTCATCAACTGCGCTGGCGCGGCGACCGCGCTCAGGGGGAAGCCGGAGGCGATCGCCTTGGCCAGCACATAGACGTCAGGAATGACGCCGAACGTCTGCGCGGCGAACCATTCGCCAGTGCGGCCGAACCCCGTCTGCACTTCGTCGAAGATGAGGAGAATCCCGTAGCGATCGCACCGCGCGCGCAGCCCCTCCAGGAATGAAGCGGGCGGGACCACGTATCCTCCCTCGCCCTGGATCGGCTCGATCAGCAGACACGCCACCTGGCTTGGGTCGATCACGCGCGCGAAGATGTCGTCGAGGTAGGCCAGCGCTTCGCTGGCGCAATCGTTGTCGCGGCCGCCCCGAAAGTGATAGGGATCCGCGTAGGGCGCCACATAAAAAGAGGGGATCAGCCCCTCATAGTGCAACCGATACTTGGCTTTGGAGGTCGTCATCGTCATCGCCGCGTAGGTGCGACCATGAAAGCCGCCCAGGAAGGAGATCACGCCGGGCCGTCCCGTCACATACTTGGCGAGTTTGACGGCGCCCTCGATCGCCTCGGCGCCGCTGTTGCTGAAGAAGAACATGGCGTCGGCGCCGTTGGGCAAGACCGTGCGGAGCAGCTCGGACAGGCGCAACAGCGGCTCGTGCAACGTCACGCCCACCGCGCTGTGCTGGAAGGCGGCCATCTGGGCGCGCGCGGCCGCCATCACCCGGGGATGCGCGTAGCCGGTGTTGACGGTCGCGATGCCCGACGTAAAGTCGAGGACCTTGCGGCCGTCGGCCAGGTAGAGGTACGCCCCTTCGCTGCGTTCGACGGGCAACAGCGGCCAGTCGCAGGCCAGGCTGGGCGCGATCAAATCAGCCACACGCGCGCTCAGATCAAGATAGCTCTGAGAAGTAGACATGAAGCGCTCCTGAATGAGATCTCGTAGACTCGCTCTTTCGCTGATTCGCCAACTCGCTTACAAAATCTGCCGCAGGAACGCGCGCGTCCGCTCCTCGCGCGCGTCCGTGAACAACTGCTCGGGGCTGCCCTCTTCGATGATGACCCCTTCATCCATGAAGATCACACGGTCAGCGACGGCGCGCGCGAACCCCATCTCATGCGAGACGACGACCATCGTGCGACCCTCGCGGGCCAGTTGTTCCATCGTCTGCAGCACCTCGCCCACCTTCTCCGGGTCGAGCGCCGAGGTCGGCTCGTCGAAGAGCAGGAGGTCTGGCCCCATGGCCAGGGCGCGCGCGATGGCCACCCGTTGTTGTTGGCCGCCGGACAGTTGATGGGGATAACTGTACAGCTTGTCGGCGAGGCCCACCTTGGCCAACTGCTCGCGCGCGATCGCCTCAGCCTCGGCGCGCGGCCGGTTGCGCACGCGTTGCAGGCCGATGCTGACGTTGTCGAGGACCTTGAGATGAGGGAACAGGTTGAAACGCTGGAAGACCATCCCCATCTCGGTGCGCACGCGCGGCAGATCGATGCCGGGGCGGTTGATGTGCTCCCCTTTGACCCACACCTCGCCGCGCGTGGGCCACTCGAGCAGGTTGATGCAGCGCAAGAGGGTGCTCTTGCCCGACCCGCTGGGGCCGACGATCACCACCACCTCGCCCTGGCGCACCTCGAGGTTGACGCCGCGCAGGACGTGCAGGGAGCCGAACCATTTGTGGATGTCGACGAGTCGCAGCATGTCAGGCCACCCGCACCCGCCGCTCGACCCACCCCAACGCCAGCGAGGTCGAGTAGGTCAACGCCAGGTACAACAACGCCACCACGATGAACGTCTCGAACGAGGCGAACGTGACCGAACGAATCTGCTGTCCGGTCTGCGTCAGTTCGACCAGGGCGATGGCCGAAGCCAGCGAAGAGGTCTTGATCAGCGTCGCCAGCTCATTTCCCAGCGGCGGCAGCGCGATCACGAACGCCTGCGGCAGGATGATCCAGCGCAACGCCTTGAACGGCGTCATGCCGATCGAGTACGACGCCTCCCACTGTCCGCGGTCGATCGCCTGGATGCTGCCGCGCACGATCTCCGAGACGTAGGCGCCGCTGTTGATGCCCAATCCCACCACCGCTGCCCAGAACGAGTCGAACTTGATGCCGAACGCGGGCAGCCCGAAATAGATGAGGAAGAGCTGCACCAGCACTGGCGTGCCGCGGATGAACTCAATGTAGGCGATGGCCGCCGCGCGCAGAGGGCGAAAGCGCGAGAGCTTGGCCAGGCCGCCGCACAGGCCAAGGACGATCCCCAGGGCAGCGGCCAGCGCAGAGACCTCGACCGTGATCAGCAGGCCGCGCAGCAAAAAGGGAAACTGCTTGAATACGGGCGTGAAATCGAGGTGAATTGACATCGCAACTCATCCGCTTTGGACATATCCGATCAGGCAGGTCAGGGGTTGATCCAGGGTCTGCGAAGCTTGCCCGCCCTCATCGCGCGCCCCCTCCTCTCGCAGCAGGAGGAGAGGAGGGGGCTGAAAGGATGACAAAGGAAGACGCTGCGATCGTTGACGACCGCGTCGTGCCTACTGTTGCTGCTGCTGTTGGCGGATCGCGCCGAACCACTTCTCGACCATCTTGTCGTACTCGCCGCTGTCCTTCAGCTCCTGCAGCGCCTTGTTGATGTCGGCCAGCAGTTGCGTGTCCTCCAGGCGCACGGCGATGCCATTGAACTGACGGTCGGTACCCTCGAACTGCAGTTTGCCCCCGATCTTGAGTTCGGGATGCTTCATCACGTAATCGATGGCGGTCGGCTCATTGACGATGCAGGCGTCGGCGCGGCCGGCGGCGACCTCCAGGAACGCATCCGTGAATTGCTGGAAGCGCTTCATGTTGACCCCTTCGATCTTGCTGGCCTGGATGTCGCTTGTGGTGCCGGTCTGGGTGCTCAGCGTCTTGCCCTTGAGATCGTCAGCCGTCTGGATGCGATCGTCGTCGGCGCGCACCACCCACACCAGGCCGGTCTCATAGTACGGATCGGAGAAGGCGACCTTCTTCTTGCGTTCCTCGGTGATCGTCATGCCCGCCACGATCATGTCGATCTTGCCTGCCAGCAGGGCCGGGATGAGGGCGTCGAAGGCCATATCCTCGATCTTAAGCTCGCGGCCGAGCTTCTGAGCGATCGCGTTGGCTAGATCGACGTCGAAGCCGACGATCTCGTTCTGCTCGTTGCGGAATTCGTAGGGCGGGAAGGTGCTCTCCGTACCCATGATCAACGGTTGGGCCGGCGCTGCCTCTGGCGCGGCGGGCGCCGCGGGCGGCGTCACTGGGACGCAGGCGGCCACAGTCGTAGCCAACAAGAGGACGATCAGAACGAAGGCGGTCAGGCGGTGCATAGGGTCCCTCCCAAAAGTGAAATGCCCGGCATTCACTCGCCGGTCCCTTCCCATAAACGGGCAGATTATATCACAACCCGGTTTCATTGGCTTCTGTTTCCCCACCAGAGCAGCGCCAGCGCGGCCAGCCCTAAGCCGCAATAGAGGCGAAAGAGCGCCGCTGCGCCCAGGGCGTCGAAGAGGAGGCCGCTGATGGGGCCGCCGATGACCCCCGACAGGCTGAACAAAGTCGCTGCGAACATCCCCTGCGCGGTCGCTTTCAGCTCGCGCGGCGCGAGCGAGTCGGCGTAGGCCACGCCCGCCACCCACAGCGGGGCGAACGTCACCCCCTGCAGCAGGCTGATCGGCACAGCCCATATGGGAGCTGGCATCACGCCATACAGAAGCCAGCGCACCGTGTAGGCCACATACGCGATCGCGATCGTCTGGCGCGCCCCAATGCGGGCGACCAGCGGCCCGGCCAGGAACATGACGGGCACTTCCGTGACCGCCGCGATCGCCCACATCAGGCCAATCAGCCCTTCCCCGCCGCCCATCTCCTTGACGTAGATGTTCAGGAAGGTGTGCATGCCGCTGTTGGCGATCCCCAACACGAGCAAACTGGCTGAGAAGATCAGCCAGGCTCGTTGGCGGACGAGCTGCGTCAACCCGCGCCGCAGCGGCCCGCCCAGACGCGTGCGCCGGGCGGGCAAGCGGAAGGCGATCACCATCGCCGCCGCGATCAGGGTCATGTACCCATAGAACAACCATTGCAGGCCGAATTGCTGGATGACGCGCCCGAACCCCAAGGCTGTGAAGACGAAGCCGATCGATCCCCACAGGCGCTGACGGCCATACAGCTCGCGACGGCCCTCCAGCAAGTCCAGGGTCGTGCTGTCGAGCAGCGGCATGATCGGCGATGTGAAGAACGCGTACACCGCTGCGATCGGCGCCAGCCAGAGAAACGTGGGCGCCGACAGAAGCCCAAAGGCGCACAGGATAGCTCCCGACATGCCTGCGATCAACAGCGGCCGCGTGACGCCGAAGCGGTCGCTGATCATCCCCCACAGAGGGCCAGCGATCATCCCGACCAGCGGGGAGACTGAGCCGATGACGCCGATCTGGGCGCCGCTCAGGCCGATATGGCGATAGTAGAGGTTGATGAACGGGAAGAACGCGCCGGTCGCCGCGAAGAGGACGAAGTACATGGCTCGCGTCACGCGGAGGCCGCTGTCCGCATCCGACGTGATCGGTTGCGCAGTCGCCTGGATCATTCTGCCGCCCATCCCGCCGCGCGCCGCACCGCCTTCTGCCACCCTGCGTACAGCCGATCACGCTCCTGCGCCGACATGCGCGGGCTGAACGTGCGATCCTCCCGCCACTGCGCCGCGATCTCCTCCTGGCTGCTCCATACGCCGGTTGCCAGGCCGGCCAGATACGCCGCACCCAGCGCTGTCGTCTCCGTCACCATCGGCCGTTGCACCGGCGTCCCCAGGATGTCCGCCTGCAGTTGGCAGAGCAGGTTGTTCGCGACGGCGCCGCCGTCCACGCGCAGCGCGCGCAACGGCGCGCCCGCGTCGGCGGTCATCGCCGTCGCCACGTCGCGCGTCTGATAGCAGATCGCCTCCAGCGCCGCTCGCGCCAGATGGGCGCGCGTCGTCCCGCGCGTCAACCCCAGGATGGCGCCGCGCGCGTAGGGGTCCCAATACGGCGCCCCCAGCCCCACGAAGGCCGGCACAAAGTAGACGCCCCCTGCATCTTTCACTGACGCCGCCAGCGTCTCCGTCTCCGCGGCGCGCGCGATGACCCCCAACCCATCGCGCAGCCACTGGATGGCCGCGCCCGCGATGAAGATCGATCCCTCCAGCGCGTAGGTGATGCGCCCGCCGATCTGCCAGGCGATCGTGGTCAGCAGCCCGCTGGACGAGGGCGCCGCCTGCTCGCCGGTGTTGAGGAGCATGAAACAGCCGGTGCCGTAGGTGTTCTTGGCCATCCCCGGCGCAAAACACGCCTGGCCGAAGGCGGCCGCCTGCTGATCCCCCGCCACTCCCGCGATGGGCACGGGCGCCCCCAGGATTACGGCGTCGCTCTCGCCGAAGCTGCCCGAGCTTGCGCGCACTTCCGGCAGCACGGCGCGCGGGATGCGCAGCTCGCGCAGGAGATCATCGTCCCAATCGCCCGTGTGGATATTGAAGATCATGGTGCGGCTGGCATTGGAATAGTCCGTGGCGTGGACGCGCCCTCCCGTCAGGCGCCAGATCAGGAACGTGTCGACGGTGCCGAAGGCCAGTTCGCCGCGCTCGGCGCGCGCGCGCGCGCCAGGGACGTGGTCGAGCAGCCAGGCGATCTTGGTGCCGGAGAAGTAGGCGTCGACGATCAGCCCCGTCTTGCGTTGGATCGTCTCCGCCAGGCCGCGGGCGCGCAGCTCATCGCATAAACCGGCCGTGCGCCGACACTGCCAGACGATCGCATTGTGGATCGGCTGGCCCGTCTGGCGATCCCAAAGGATCGTCGTCTCGCGCTGGTTGGTGATGCCGATGGCAGTCAGGTCGCGCGCGTGCAAGTCGGCGCGGATCAACGCCTCCTGCGCCACGTTGAGCTGGCCGGCCCAAATCTCGGCCGGGTCGTGTTCCACCCAACCGGGTTGCGGATAGATCTGCGGGAACTCGCGTTGAGCTGCCGCCACGATGCGCCCGCCGTCGTCGAAGACGATCGCGCGCGACGAGGTCGTCCCCTGATCGAGCGCCAGAAGATAGCGCGTCATGTCCTCTCCTCCTGTGCGATATCCTGCCCTGGATCGCTGGTTCGTTGCCCTTCTGGGTTCGTCGCTGATCCCACGGACCCGGGTTCGTCGCTGGTCTCCCGACCAGCGACCCCGACGATGACGGTGCGCCTGCGGGTCAGGGGACCCCAAGGAACATCTCTGAAGACTCAGCGATGGATGCGATAGCCCTCAACCCGCAAGCCGTTGAATTCCCTCCGCTCGACGAGCGTCCCCAGCCGCGCCAGTTCGGCCGGGATAAGGCCCTGGGGATCGGTGTACCAGTTGTGGCTGTACACCAGCCAGACCTGAGGGTGCGCGCGGGCCAGCGCGCGCAGGCGCGGCAGATCCGCCTCGGTCATCTTCGGCTCCAGGCCACGATCGAATAAATCCACCGGCACACCGTGCTCGGCCACCGCCAGCCCGTGCCGCCGGAAATAGTAATCGAAAGGAAGCTGGACCCACGTTGCGTTGAAGAGGATCAGGTCGTCTGGCCCCGCTCGCGCGGCGACAAAGTCGGCGCCCTCGTCCCAGGCTTCCTTGTGATAGCCGAAGTAATAGCTGGCCAGCCCGACCGCGTGGACGAGCAGCAACGCCGCCAAGGCCCACCCCGCGGTGACCTGTCGCGCCCGCACGCGCAGCGGGGCCTGGCGCAGGGACACGACGCCCGCCGCCACGATCAGGTAGAGCGGGATCGAGGTCCAGACCAGTGTGCGGATGTAAAAGATCGGCCGCCAGATACTGACGATCAGCTCTCCCACGGGCGCGATCAGCCACAGCCCCAATGTGAAAGCGAGCCACAGCGGCTCGCGACGCCAACTGCGCATCCCCAGCACGATCGCTCCCCACACGATCAGGTCGAGCCATGGCCGCAGCCACAACGTTGGCCCCATGCGCCCTGCATATAGCATCTGTAAAGTGGCGAGGATGCGCAATATATCGGGCCTGGGGATCCAAAACTCGCGATAGACCAGGATCGACTGGGCGATCAGCGAGGGGATCCAGAACCCCCAGATCAGCAGCACCGCCCCCTGCGCGAGCAGCCAGTTGCGCAGGAAACGGCGGTCACGGCCGCGCGCCCACCACCACCCCAACACGATGAGGTTGATCGCTAAGGGGAAAAAGATCGCCGTGTTGTGCGAGAGCAACGCCGCCGCTACGCCGACCACGTAGGCCAGCCAGGCCAGGTCCGTGAGCGGGGTCACGTCGGCGACGCCTCCCACCTGTCGCGTCCGCCGCCAGGCTCGCCATCCGGTCCCGATCGGGGCGGCCGCCGCCTCCGGCCAGCGCAACAGCCAGGCGGTCCCCCACATCGCCAGCGTCGCCGCCAGGGTCAACAGCGCGTACATGCGCACTTCCTGGCCGAACTCGATGTGCAGCGGCGCGGTCGCCAGCAACAGCGCGGCTACGCCGCCCAGCGGCCGCCCGCCGATGACAGCGCCCAGACAATACATGAGCGGGATGGTCAGAATGCTGCACAGCGCGGAGAACAGCCGCAACACAGCCTCGCTCTCTCCCAACGCGAGCCAGAAATGCAACGCCGCATAGAAGAGAGGGGGATGTTGATCGATCTGGACCAGCCAACGCGGCAGCTCGGACAGAGGCAAACGAGCCATCCACAGGCTGAACGCCTCATCCAACCACAGCGGCTTGTCGCCGATCAGCAAGAGGCGCAGCACAGCCCCTAACGCCGTCAGGGCGAGCGCCAGTGCCCAAGTCGGCGCTGTCGCTGCCCATCGTTGCCCGCGCGCTGCCCACGTCATGCTTATGTTGTTTGCTTCTGTCGCGTTCGTCATCGTCGCTTCTCGACAGGGGCAATTGCTGGATCATCCGAGGGACGCTTCTCAGCGGCCCGCATTATATCGTCTCGTCTGCGTCCCGCCAATCGCCCGCAGCCGCCATCCCTAGCGTCAACATCGTGAGCAATGCCAGATGGGGCAGGAAATAGCCCGCGTCGACCATCCCGTGCGCCAGGCCGGCGACCAACCCGGCGCCCATGCCTGCCAGAATCGGCGAGGGCGCCGCCGTAGCGCGGCGCCAGGCCCGTATCCCCGCCCATCCCACCAGGCCCGCGGTCGCCAGCCCCACGATGCCCATCCAGGTCGCGATCTCCAGCGGCCAGTTATGTGGGTGGTAAAGCAGCGGCTCGCGCCAGGCGCTCAACGCCATGTAACGTGGGTAGAGCCACTGAAAGCCATCCAAGCCGGCCCCCAGCCAGGGATGATCCAGCCACATCGCCCACGCCGCGCGCCACACGCTCAGCCGCAGCGTCGCGTCGACGCCGCGCACGAGCAGCGCTGCCCCCGCCGTCGCGGCCACTGCCCATCCACCCCATACCCACCATCGTCTCCCTCGCCAGCAGGCGCCCAGGGCCAACAAGCCTGCCGGCGCGCCGAGCAGCCACGCGCCTCGCGAGAAGGTCAGCGCCAACGCCAGCAGCATCCCCGCCGTGGCCACTCCCGGCAAAAACACGAGCCACCAGGAAGGGCAAAGCGCAACGACTCCCTCCCCACCTATGGGCCTAAGATCCGAACGGGCTTGAGAGAGTGAGGGCGCGATGAACTTTTGGCCTTTCCCCTTCATCACCTCGTGAAGGGACGATGAGGAGAAAGTGAGGGCGGACAAGATCAGACTCATCCCCAGCGGCCACAGCCGCGTCAGGAAGAGAGCAGCCTCGTTGGGGGAGTAGAAGACGCTGCGCAGGCGCCCCAGCTCGCCGCCGCCCCGCGCCAGATCAGCCACCCCCACGATGCTGACGAGGAGGCCAGCCGCCAGCAGCCCCGCCGCCGTCCACCATCGACAGCGTTCCACCGTCGCGCGGCCCGTCGGCAAGAGGCGCCATAGCCGATAGAACGCGGCCGGCGCCAACACCAGACGGCGCAGCGCCAACCAGGCCCCACTCGCGTCGGGCGCGATCCATGCCGCTGCCACGCCAGCCAACACCCACAGGCCGACGGCGCGATCCAGGCCGTTGCGCCCGCCCTCCGGTCGCCAGCGCCCGATCCTCCACACGAACGCGGCGCCGATCAACGCTTCGCTGTAGGAAAGCCATCCTCCATTGTTGAGCGGCTTCTGGATATAGTAGAACGGGATCGCGAAGGCGATCAACGCCAGGCCCGGCGCTGGCGCGCGCGCGATCAGCCAGCCCGTCAACCCCAACGGCGCCACAGCCCATGGGAAGGGGACCGCAGCGTAGAAGGCGACCGCGCCTCCCAGCGCTATCGCCTGCCATAGGGTGGGCGCCTCCTCGAACGATCTGGCCCAACGTTTGGCCGCTCCCCAGAGGGCTAACGCTGGCGCCCACGCGCGCCCTCGCATGGCCTGGGGCAGCGATCGACGGCGCACCACGACGAGGCTGGCAGCGATCGCGAGGAACCCTGCGCCCATCCAGCGCTCGTCGGGCCAGGACGCCCCCCCTACGGCGAACCCTGTCAACGCCCATTGCCCCCAGCCACCCTCCGCGGTCAGGCGCGCCGTGTGCCGACCTGGCCTCAGGCCGCGCGCCACTGTCACCCATTGCGCGCCGCCGCGCGGGTCATACAGCGCCAGATAAGCCCGTCCCGTGCTATCGCGCGGCAGGGCGTTGGCGGGATGACCGTCGACCTCCACTCGGAACACCCCCCAGAAAGGGCCGCGTTGGATCTGGAGATCGAGCTGCGTCCCCTCGAAGGGGATGGTGAGCGTGTCTCCGCTGCGGCCCACATCCGCTGCGCCGTTCGCCTGCCGCCAGGATCCCTGCCACTGCAGAGCCGGATGGTCCATGGCGTAGCGACCTGGTCGCGCGACGGACGCCGATCGCGCCGCGGCCGCCAGCTCGATCAGCGCGGCGCGCGGCGCGCCGTCGGCGTCCACGAGCGCGAAGCCCCAGCGCGCATCGTCCGGAGGCGCGGCGGGCTGCCATGTTGCCCACAGCAACGCGCCCAGCCAGGGCCACTCGCGCTGCGCTCGCGCGGCTGCCTCTCCGGCCCAGGCCGCCTGCTGCGTGGGCGTCACAGCGCCCCACATTGAATCCCCATCGTCGTCCGACGCGCGCGCGTACCAGCCGTAGCGGACGCTCCAGATTGGCTTTTGCCCATCGCCCGCGCGCTCCATCTCCGCACGCAGCAGCTTCACGCGAGCGAAATTCAGCCGATCGCGCCTGGCCCACGCCGTCGGCGGCGCCTCGAAGCCGAACGGTTGCGCCGCCGCGATGTCGAACCAGGGGGCCGCGCCTGCGCGATACATCCCGCGCAGGAACTCGATCTCGTCCAGATTCCAGGGGCCGCGCTCGAGAGTAGGCGCAAGCGCGGCTGCCAGCACGCGGGCGCTTGGATCCGCCTGGCGCGCGGCCAGCGCCCCCTCGCGCAGCAGGGAGACATAACCGGCCGCCGAGACAGGCCCGGACCAGTGCGGTTGGATGTTCGGCTCGTCCCAGATCTGGTAGTAGTCGATGCGGTCCCCATAGCGCGCGGCGAAGGCGGCAACGAAGCGTCCGAAGTCGCGCGCGTCTTGCGGCGGGGCCAGCGGATTGGCAGGAGCCTGTGGGCGCGCCCAGGCCGGGCTGCCGTCGAGCACAGCGATCACCCGCAGCCCACGCGCCTGCGCCGCCGCGATGATGCGATCCGCCTGCTCCCACACGAAGCGCCCGCGTTGCGGCTCGAGCGCGTCCCAGGGGAAACGCTGGCGCACCCAGACCAGGCCATGCGCCGCGACCGCGTCGAGGGTCTCGGCGATCGCGCGGTCGGACGCCGCTTCCAACGCCAGGTTGACTCCCAGGCGCAGCGGCCGATCCGTGAAGGGCGGCGCGCTGGCGCGCGTCGCCTGGCCCAGCAAGATCGCCCCAGCGACCGCCAGAGCGACGACGATCGCTGGCCCCAGCAGGCGAGTCCATCCGGTCTGATCGCTCATAGACCTCATCGCAGTAAAAGGAGCCTGGGGAGAATTCCCCAGGCTCCTCAACGCCGACTCGAACCGCTCCCGATCGTCTGATCTGCTATCCGTCGCGGCGTCCGCAAGATCGGCCCGTCCGACTCAGTTCGGCGTCACGATCTGCCCATCGCGCAGTTGTAGCACCCAGTCCACATATTCGTCGACCAGCGCGTCGTGCGAGGCCATGAGCATCGTCACGTGCTCCTCCTCGACGATGCGACGGAAGAGGGCCAGGATCTCGCGCGCGGTCACGCTGTCCAGCTCGCCGGTCGCCTCGTCGGCCAGGATCAATTGCGGGCTGTTGGCCAGGGCGCGCGCGATGGCCACGCGCTGTTGCTGGCCGCCCGACATCTCGTAGGGGCGATGATGGGCCCACTTGGTGAGGCCAACCAGGTTGAGACAGTACATCGTGCGCTCGTGGCGCTCCTTGCCGCGCACCCCTGCGATGCGCAACATCAGCTCGACGTTTTCGTACGCGGAGAGGGTGGGCAACAGCCCGAACGATTGGAAGATGAATCCCACTCGCTCGCGCCGCCAGCGCGTGAGCTGTTGATCGTTCAGGTTCGCCAGCTCCTGGCCGAAGACGCGCACCACACCGGAGGTGGGCCGGTCGAGGCCGCCGATGCAGTTGAGCAGCGTCGTCTTGCCGCTGCCGGAGCGGCCTTTGAGGGCCAGGAACCGCCCAGGCTCGATCTTGAGGTTGACGCCACGCAGGGCAGGGACCTCGCGCGCTCCGACCTTATAGACGCGCCATAAGTCTTCGGTCTCAACGATGTAATCGCCAGCGTTGATGTTGACGCCGCTGCCGTTGTTGCCGATCGCCTCTGTCATCGCCAGCTCTGCCATCACAAGCTCCTCCTGTCCCGGCCATCACGGCGGAAGCGCTCCCACAGGCCGCGCAGCCCGCGCGCCCGAGCCGTCGGCACCAGGTCAGCGACCGGCGTCTCCGCAGCCTGAGTATAGGCGTTTTGCGGCGCTGGCAGGATCAGGATGCCTTCCTCGGTCATTTCCAGGCGCGCGCGGCCTTTGATGTTGAAGTGCTCCAGGTACTCCTTAGGCACCTGCAGACGGCCAGCGGAATCGAGCACGACCAGCTCCTCGAACACGACCTCCTCATGGCCCGTAAGCTCGCTCGTCGTCTCCCCTTCTGTCGTCGCCGTCGCCGCCGTCTGGCGCACCGTCTCGCTGGCGGTCTTGCCGTCCCGGATGGCGACGACGCGATTGACGTGGCGGGCGATCGTGGGATCGTGGCTGACGATGAGGATGGTCAGCCCCATCTCGCGGTTGAGGTCCTGGAACGTCTTGTAGATCGTCAGCGCCGTCGCCGAGTCGACCTCCCCCGTTGGCTCGTCGGCCAGCAGGAACGAAGGTTTGTTCGCCAGCGCGACGGCGATGGCCACGCGTTGCTGCTCGCCGCCGGACATCTGCTGCAAGTAATGGTGCCGCCGCTCGGAAAGTCCCACCGCCTCGAGCAGCTCTTCGGCGCGCTTGCGCTTCTTGCTGCCGGTGACGCCAGCCAGCGTCATCGGCAGCTCCACGTTCTCGATCGCGTTGAGATAGGGGATCAGGTTGCGCGCGCCCTGCTGCCACACGAACCCCACCTTCTCGCGGCGATAGCGGTTGAGCGCGCTGTCCGACATCTTGAGCAGGTCGTAGCCGTCCACCCAGACTCGTCCCGCCGATGGACGGTCGAGGCCCCCCAGGATGTTCATGAGGGTCGATTTGCCGCTGCCGCTGGCGCCCACGATCCCGAGCAATTCGCCGGGGGCCACCACAAGGTCAAGCCCCTGCAAGGCCACCACCTCGAGGTTGGCGACCTTGTAGATCTTGACCAGATTGTCGCAGAGGATAAAGGGTTCTTGTGCCATATTACGCTGTCTCCCCCAGCTTGACAGCCTGGAAGATCTTCATGCGGAGCAGCAATCCAGCCAGCACAGCCAGCGCGACCACAAACAGCAGCCCGAACAGGGCGTAGATGCGGAAGATGGCTGGCCAGGCGATCTCGACCAGGAAGGGCGGCACGCGCGCCTCGGGGCCGGTGCCCACCTGGAGGTAAGGGATGAACAGCTCGCTCATCCAGGCGCCTAGGGCGGTGCCAGCGATCAAGCCGGTCAGGATGAGAAACGCCAGTTCCCAGGCTAGAAAGGCCGTCATCTGTCCCGACGAAAGCCCGACGGCGCGCAGGATGCCCAACTCGATAAACCGCCGCCGGAACGAGAAGAGGGCGTACAGCAGGAAGCCGAGCACCGTCAGCAGCGCGGCTGCCCCGAAGCCCACCGAGAGCAAGCCGAAAAGCCCCTGTCGCTCTGGACGCTTCTGTTCGCTTCCCACGCGCAGGAGGGCGGCATCCCAGTCGAGCACGCGCAGATTGAGCGCGCGTACCCCCTCGATGATCTTGTTGTAGTCCATGTTGGGGTCGGTCTTCAGCCAGACATCGTAGGGGAACTGCCCGCCAGCTCGCTCAAACAGGTAGTCCAGGTTGCCGACGAAGAGCGGCCCTTCCTCCGGATACCAGGTAGGGAAGAGGTCAATGACGCCGACCACCTTCATATCCAGCTCGTTGCGCTGGCCATAGGTGTCGACCGTCACCCGGATCGCGTCGCCCACCCGCAGCGAATGCTGGGCCATGTAATCGCGCGGCACGAGCACGCCGTCGGGCGCCACCGCCAGGGCGTTCATCAGCGCGCCCAGCGTGGCGGGCGCAAAATCGCGTCGCCAGAAAGCGACCTGCTGAAAGTCGATGCGATCGACGCCGATGAAGAAGCCGGTTTGGGTGCCTCCGCTCAGCCGCGTCGATGCTGCATAGTGACCTACCCGCGCCGCCGCCAGCACGCCGGGCGCCTTCAAATGCTCCGAGACTGGCAGGAAGAGCCAGCGCGGGCCGGTTTCCTCCTCCGTCGTCGCAGCGCCTTGTTGCTCGCCTCCCGCCGACGCGCCGCCGAACATGCCGCCGCCACTCGTCTCCGTGCTCTCGCCCAACTCGACCAGGCTCATATCGGCGCCAACTTTGTAGTACATCTGATCGTACAGATGGTTATCCAGCGTCTGCGCCAGGGAGGCCGTGAACGCCGACAGGCTCAACGTCAACACCAGGAGCACCAACGGCGCCGAGTAGAAGCCAGGGGTGCGCGAGAGGTGGCGGGCGGCCAACAATGTGCCCACGCCGCCGACGTGCGCCGCCACCCAGGCGACCACCTCCATCACGGCTGGCAAGATGCGCAGGATGAAGAGGGTCATGGCGAAGATGCCCAGCGCTGGCACCAGGAAGAGCAAGGGGTTCTGGAAGGGATCGTTGACGAACGCTCCTCCCGTGGGCAGGGCGATGCTCCCCTGTTGCCGCAACAGGTAAGCGCCGTAGCCCGCAGGGATCAGCAGCATGAAGTCGAGCCAGGCGCGCTGCCACCAGGGGGGCTTCAACGAACGCGCCCGTTCCTGTTTGTAAGTGACGATCGTGTGGCGCGCTGCGCCGATCGTCGGCACCACCTGCGCCACCAGGGCCAGCCCCATCGCCGCCACGCCGAAGCGCAGCGTCGCCATCGTCACGCCCACTCGCAGCTCAGTATCGGCCGTGAAGTTGAGGAAACTACGAGCCTTGCCGATCACCTGCGCGATCAACTCCCCCATCGGCGAGCCGATCGCCAGCCCCAGCGCGCCCAGCAATGCCCCCTCCAGCGCGGCGATGCCCACCACCTGCAGGGCGGTGGCGCCGCGGCTGCGCAGGACAGCGATCTCGTTGCGCTGCCGCCCCACCGACAGGCCCACCACCAGGCCGATGAAAGCCAGGATAAGGCCGATGATGGGGACGCTGAAGGCGTAAAGCAAGATGGTCAGCAGCGCTGCTGACCGCTCGTACTTCTGCAAGGCATCCACTGGCGAGACATCAAGGCTGGTATTGGGCAACAGCGCCGAGACCTGCTGCCGTACCGCGGTGATGCGCGCCAGCAGCCCGGCCGCGTCGCTGGCGTGCACATCGCTGCCGTCCATGATCAGGTACCACAGCCCCAAATACACTTCGTCTTCCAGGTAGGGGCTGATGCGTCCCAGGAATGTCTCCTCCGGCACCAGCAGCAAGTCGTCGAGAGCGGCCGGATTATAGAACCAGAACGGTTCCGTCGGGTCGGTAGCCTTCCAGATGCCCGCGATGCGCAGCGGGATCTGGATCGTGCGCCCCTGTTGCACCCCGCGTCGGTCGAAGGCGATATACGTTTCGCCTACCTGCAATCCCAGCTCCAGCGCGCGCGCCTCGCTCATAAGGACTTCGACGACGCTATCCTGGCTAGGCTCGGCTACCGCCGGGAAGCCCCCTTCCAGATAGGTGATGTGGTCCTGCAGACCGCTAACGAACGCGAAGCTCACCCACGCCAATGGCTGTTTCGTGTCAGCGTAGGCGATGTCCTCCTGAGGAAAGAGACGGAAGTTGTTGGTCTTGAAGTGACGGATCATCGCCTGCTGCGGCAGCCCCAGCGCCTGGCCCGCGACGTCCGTCAGATACACGTCGACCGCGTTGACGTCCTCCCATTGGACGGCGCCATGCCAGGCTCCCAGGTAGCGGAACATGAAGGCGAAAGGCGGCCGCGAGACCGGCCCCCCTTCGCCAGCAGCGCCGGAAAGCTCCTCCCGCAGGACGCGATAGTAGACGGCGTCAGCATATAGAGGAACGCTCATCGTCAACGCCACCGCCGTCACCAGGCCGAGCGAAGTGGCCAGCGCCAACCCACGCTGCGACAACAGACGCTTGATGGCGACGACGAAGATCGCCCAAATCCGAAAAAGTGCACCCATGCCTTGGCCTGCCTTATTGCCCGATCACGACCTGGCCCAGGGTCAGGCCTTCTACGATCTCGACGCGGTCCTCGCCTTCGATGCCGACTTTGACATCCACGCGCCGTTGCGCCTCGCCATCCTGGACCACGACGAACTTACGGCCCTCGAACGTCCGCACCGCCTGCGGCGGCAACCACAGCACGTTCTCCTTGCGCTCCAGGAGCACGGTGACGCGCGCCAGATCCCCCATCTCGAAGCCAGCGCTGAGCGCGGAGGCATCGATCGAGACGCGCGTTGACTTATCTTCCTCTTCGACTTTTGTGCTGCCGCCCCCACTGCCATAGGGATAGGGCAGCTTGCGGATGAACCCCTTGATCTCCTGGCCGGGCCGGCTGACCAGAACTACCGTCACGGGCATCCCCTCCGCCAGATCCTGAAGCTGCGTGCTCACCAGGTCGGCGCTCACTTCCAACGAGCTGGGATCGGCGACGGTCGCCACCGGCTTGAAAGCGTCCACCGCACGCCCTTCGGTGAGGCTGATCGAGAGCACCTGGCCGTTGAAGGGCGCCACGATCTGCGCGTCGGCGATGGCTGACTGCAGCTTTTGCACGTTCAACTCGGCGCGCTGCACGTCGTTCTTGAGCAGGGGATCCACCCCCTTCTGCAGCTCTTCGAGGGCGATGCGCGCCAATTGCACCTGGCGCTCCTGGATCGCGACCTCATATTGGTGCGCCGCGATCGCCTGCATAGCCAGGTCGTAAGCCGCCTGCGCCTGTTGCAGGTTCAGCGTCGCTTGCTGTAAGACGGCCGCTTGCATGGAGGCCGCCTTATCGGCCTGCCACGCGATGGCGTCGTATTCCTCCTGGGCGCGCCTCACCTCGATCTGCGCCTTCTCCAGGTCCGCCTGAGCCTGCGCTTTGCGCGGCGACGGGTCCTGCGCGCGGACCGCTTCCAATTGCAGTTGTGCGATCTCCAGGTTCACCTGGGCGCGCCGGATCGCGTTGGCCAGCTCGTCCTCGGCCTCGGCCAGGCGCACCTGCACCCGCTCCAGCTCCAACTGCGCCGACGTCAGCTCGCGTTCCAGATCGTCGATCTCGAGATCGGCCAGGATCTGGCCAGCCTGCACCATGTCGTTGCGCTTGACGAAGACATGGCGCACCCGCCCACTCGTGCGGAAGAACAGCTCCTGTTCGGTGACAGGCGCGATGCGGCCGGTGAAGAGCAGTTTCTTGATGACCTCGCCCTGCTCTACCTTATAGGTGGGTTTGGTCGGGACGATCGGCGTCGGGATCGGCGTCGGCGTCGCCTCCTCTTGTACTGTCACACGCGAACGCCCGCTTGGCAACAGGGCGCAGCCCGCCACCACGATCACCAGCGTCCACATCGCAGCCCACCGTGCTGCCTTTCGTATCATGGAGCAACTCCCTCCTCACAAAGATCCTTTGTACAAACCAGACGTCCTCCAGAAAGCCCCGCTGCTCCCCAAACGGGCTTGCGGAGCCTCTTCGCGAGCCCTTCCCTAGAAGCCTCTTGCCTCCACTCGCTGTTGCGCCTTGCGCAGCGCTTCACCGACCGGCGCGTTTCCTTCCAGGATCTCAGTCATCGCCTGTTCCAGCGACGTCGCGTAGATCTGGAACTCGGGTCCAGGAGCGACGAGCACCGCATCCTGCGCCGCCTGGGCGAAGATCGGCGCGCGCTCGACGCCGACCGCTTCCACGAACTGCTTGTCCTGCAACAGCGAACGTCGTACTGGCAATCCACTGGCCGTTTCGCTGCGATCGGCGATGAACGCGATCCAGCGCCAGGCGTCCTCTGGATGCCTGGCTGTGGCCGGGATCGTGTACATCGCCATCGTCGCCAGCGTCCGTCCGCTGCTGCCACGCGGCAGGGGCGCCACGCCCCAACGGAATTTCCATTCCATGTCGCCCTGACGCCCGCCCCGGTCAGCGCTCCAGCCGAGCCACATCGGCGCACGGCCCAGGACGATCGGATCGGTCAGTTGTCGGCGCTGCTCGCTGGGGGTCGGCGTCACGCCATAGGTCAGCGCCAGATCGGCGTACCACTCGACAGCGCGCGCGATCGGTTCGCTATCCAGGCGCATCGCTTCCGGGTTGAGCAGATCATCTCCCCACAACGCCGACACCTCTTGCGCGATGAACGGCAAGTAGGACGGCAACGCGTTGCTGGGATAGAACCCATACTGGATGCCTTCCTCGTCCGGTCGCGTCATCGCCTGCGCTGTCGTCACAAAGTCGTTCCAGGTCCAGCCCGGCTCTGGATAAGGAACCCCCGCCTGGTCGAATAGGTCCTGGTTGAAATAGAGGACCAGCACGTCCAGGTCTGCCGGCAACGCCATAATCTGCCCCTGATACCGGACAGCGTCGATGGCCCGCGGCAGATAATCGTCGAGGAACCCCGCCGGCGCGGTCTCGAGGAACGGATCGAGAGGCCGCAGCTCTCCCACATCGTCCAAAGCCCATCCCCAGGCCAACACCACGTCCGCGCCCGCCTCGAGCGCCATACGCAGGCCACTTGCCCCCGCAGTCGTTACGATCTTGATGGTCGCTTCGGGATGCGCGGCCTGAAACTCGTCGGCCAGGCGCTGATAGGCGGCTACTCGTTGGCTGGGGTAGTCATAGAGAACGAACTGGAGGGTGCGTGGCTCTGGCGTAGGTGTGGCTCGCTCGCCGCAGCCAGCGAGAGATACCAACAAGAGGGCAGACACGACGATCCACAAGACGTATCGAAAGTCTGTACACCTGCGCTTCAAGACGCTCTCCCTGTTAAGAGCCTACCCGAACAATGGTTCTGGCTGGTCAGGAGACCAGCCAGGGGCACGATCAGGAGACCGCGCCGGAACTTTTCGGATAGGTTCTAAAACGCACGCCTGTTTCTGACGCCTATACGCCCCAGGCCGCAACCTGACAGCCAAGCCATTATACCTCAAACCTGGGACGGAGGCCAACGCGCTTGGTCATAAGATCATACAAAGCGCTTGCTACCCGCCTACCAGGCCTTCTGGCATCTCGCCCAACTCCACTGGTAGAGACAGGCGATCCCTATCGCGCACGATCTCCACAATCACTGTCTGCCCCACGCGCGTCCTCTCTTCCAGGTAAGCGTCGATGTCCTCCATGCTGCGGATGGATTGCCCATCGATGGCCGTGATGATGTCCCCGCCGACCAAGAGGGTGCGATTGCCGATGCGGATCTCGCGCTGCGCGCCACGCAGGCCAGCGCTGGCCGCCGGACTGCCTCGATAGATGCGCGCGACCAGCAGCCCCTGCTCCACCGGAAGGTCGAGCGCCTTCGCGAAGGCGGGGGTGATGTCGTAGCCGATCACACCCAGCCAGGGGTGAGGATAGCGGCCGCGCGCGATCAGCTCCGGCACCACGCGCACAACCGTATCGACCGAGATCGCTAATCCCACGCCGGCCGAGGTGCCAGAAGGGGAGTAGATGGCGCTGTTGACCCCGATGAGCCGTCCGGACGAATCGAGCAGCGGGCCGCCCGAGTTGCCGCGGTTGATCGCCGCGTCCGTCTGAATCACGTGACGGAGCACGGTGTTCTCGTCGATCGTCACCGTGCGATTGAGAGCGCTGACGGCGCCGGTGGTCAGCGTGCGCTCGAATTTGCCGAAGGGGTTGCCGATGGCGATCGCCCGCTGCCCCACGCGCAAGGTGGACCCTTCTCCTGGCGTGATCGGCGTGACGTCGGCGGGCGGATCCTCCACGCGCAACACCGCCAGGTCGTTGATAGGATCTACGCCGACGATCGTCGCCCCGCGCACGCGATCGTCGCCGAAGCTGACCTCGACTGTCTGCGCGTCCTTCACCACATGGTAGTTGGTGACGATGTGGCCTTCGCGGTCCCACAGGAAGCCGGAGCCGGCCCCCTCCTCCGGGTAGACGCCGAAGAAGAAGCTCTCGCGCAGGACGCGCGTGGTGATGAAAACGACGGCGGGGCTAACCTGCTGGTAGACGGCGATGACGCGCTCTTCGCCGATGTCGACCCCTTCCGGCAGCGGCCCCGGCGTCGGCGTCGCGACCACGATCACCACCCGCGGCGGGACTTCGGTCGCCGTGGGCGCTGGCTGGCCCAACGTCACGCTGAGCGAGCTGCATCCCAACGTCAGCGCGCTGACGAGCAATGCCGCCAGCGCGATCCCAGCCGCCGCACGCAGGCTGATCCCTGTGCCCTTTCGCCTCACCGCCATCTCGAATGGTTCCCTGTGCTCAGTTGCCTCCCGATCATTACGGTTCCACCGTCCGAGGACGCGCCTGTAACGTCACCGGCACCTGCAGCAGCTTATCGCCGCGCCAGATCGTCAGCGTCACCTCCTGACCGGGAGAGGTCTTGCGGGCGAGGTAGATCAACAGGTCATCGAAGTTGTTTACCACCTGGTCGTTGATCTGGACGATGATATCGCCTCCCAGGACCAACGGCCGGCCTTGGTAGGTCGTCTCACGTTGCCCGGGGCGCAGGCCAGCCCGCGCCGCCGGGCCGCCGCGCAGCACCTCGGCGATGAGCACGCCGCGCTCGGCCGGCAGCCCCAGATCGCGCGCCATCGAAGGATGGATCACCGTGCCCGAGATGCCCAGCCAGGCGTGTTCGTAGCGCCCCTTCTCGATCAAAGCTGGCACCACGCGTCGAGCGAGGTTGATTGGGATGGCGAACCCGACGCCCGAATTGGCGCGCACGGTGGAGCGAATCTGGGCGTTGATGCCGATCACGCGACCAGCGGCGTCCAGGAGCGGGCCGCCCGAGTTGCCCGGATTGATGGCGGCGTCGGTCTGGATCGCTTCGGGGATCTGAAAGCCGGTGACTGCCGGGATCGAGCGGCCTATCGCGCTCACGATCCCCATCGTCAACGTCCCCTCGTATCCGAAGGGGTTGCCGATGGCGATGGCGCGCGCGCCGACCTGCACCGTGTCCGAATCGCCCAACTCCGCCGGGATCAACTCGCTCGGATCGACATCGACCTTCACCACCGCCAGATCGCTGTCCGGGTCGACGCCGATCACCTGCGCGGCGACGACCACATCGTTGGCGAAGGTGACGTCCACCTCATCGGCGTCCGCCACAACGTGGTAATTGGTGACGATGTGCCCCTGTTTATCCCAGACGAAGCCGGACCCCTGTCCTTCTGTGCTCTCCTCTTCCCCAGGCAGGTCTGATATCCTCTGGCGTACCGTGATGTTCACGACCGAAGGGTTCACCTTCTGGTAGATGGCCGAGAGCAGGCGCGTCTGCTGATCCTCATTGGGATCGATCTCGATGATGATCGCGGGCGCAGGGGTGGCTGTGACGATCGCCGTAGCTGGCACCTGGCGTGTGATCAGCGGTCGCGCCGTCGGGAAGGGGCGCACGCTGCGCTCCTGGATCTGGTTCCAGGCGAAAGCGAAGGCGACAAGGCACAGACAGATGAACATCGCCAGGCCGCCAACGACGGCGACTACCAGCAGGGAGGTCCCTCGCCTTGTCGATTGCATCACAATCCTCACTCATCACGCCGGCCGAAGCCGGTGAGCAGGAAGACATAGTACAGGAGAGTCGATAAGGTTTGCGCCAACGCAGCCACGTACGTCAACGCCGCCGCGTCGAGCACCTCTTTGGCCTGGCTTAGCTCACGGCCGTCCGCCAATTGATAGGCCTGCAACAATTGCAAACCGCGGCGGCTGGCGTTGAATTCCACCGGCAGCGTCACCAGCGCGAAGACGGCCGCCAGCGCGAAGCCCCCCACGCCGATCCACGCCAGCGAAGGGCTTCCCATCAGCCAGCCGACCATGAACAGCAGCGGCGCCACCCACGCGCTGACCGTGATGGCCGGGACCAGGCTGCCCCGCAGCTTGAGAGGGGCGTAATCCTGGGCGTCCTGCAGGGCGTGGCCGATCTCGTGCATAGTGATGGCCAGCGCCGCCACCGAGCGGCCATGGGCCACGCTCGGCGAGAGGCGTAGCGTCTTACTGCGCGGGTCATAGTGATCGCTCAATTCCCCTGGCGCGCCTTCGATCTGGATATGGCCGAGGCCAGATGGCCCCAGCACCCGACGCGCCGCGTCCAGTCCAGTCAGGCCGCGGTAGTTGGGGACGCGCGAGTAGCGCTCGTAGGCGCTGCGCACCTTGAACTGAGCATAGAATGCCAGCAGCAGGGCTGGCAAGGCAAACACCAGATAGAGCGGGTCGAAGAACATGATTCATCCTCCTCCAATGATTCCACTGGAATGTTCAGCCTCTCCATGATCGAGCGAGATAGATCGCTTCACTTTACCAATCTGGCGACGAAGATAGCTGAGAATCATTAATGCTACCTGAATCGTGGACCGATTATAGCACACCCTTTCCTGAGAGCGCTGACGCGAAGCTGTCAGCTACATGACTGTGAGTCGCACCAGCGCCCATTCGGAGATCGTCTCTGGGAGTGCTTGTCAGTTTTTGCAAATTCTTGCAACTACATATAATAGCATCTGGATTCGAAAGCGAGGGTAAGCCATGACCTGTTTTCAGCCAGCAGCAGAGGTGTTGCGCGCGCAGGGATGTCGTCTGACCCCCCAACGCCTGATGGTGTTGGAAGCCCTGTATCATCATCCCGGCCACGCCACGGCCGAAGAGGTGTGGGCGCGTGTGCGCCAGCATCATCCTTACGTCGACTTGTCGACCGTCTATCGGTCGCTGCAATTTCTCAAGAGCAACGGCCTGATCAGCGAGATCCATCCGGCCAACGGCCCCACGCAATACGAGGCGGCGCACAGCCACCCTCATGCCCATGCGGTCTGTCGCCTCTGCGGCGCTACTCAGGAGATCCCTGTCGATTGGCTGGCGGGTCTGATCGAGACGTTGTGGCGAGAACAGGGATTTCTCGCTGACGTGGACGTGGATGTCGTGGGCCTGTGCGCGGCCTGCGCGCGGGGTCGGGAGGAACCCCCGCGCGCGAATCCCTCTTGAGCGATCCTCTGCGGTGGGAGCGTCGCAACGGCCACTCCCATCTGATGATGCAATCTTGTGAGGAGGCGACTATGTACGGCAGTATCTTGAGCGGAGCGTTGGCGCCGGCCCTGGGGCCAGCGGCGATGCACATCCCCGATGGCTTTCTCAGCCTGCCAGTCTTGATCGTTTGCTGGGCCTTCAGCGCCCTGGCGATCGGCGTCGCCCTGCGGCGCACCAACGCGCAGTTGGGCGAGCGTCAGGCGCCGCTGATGGGGGTGTTGGCGGCTTTCATCTTCGCCGGGCAGATGATCAACTTCCAGGTCGCGGGCGGCACCTCCGGCCATCTGCTCGGCGCCGCCCTGGCGACGATCCTGCTGGGGCCGTGGGCGGCCATGCTGATCATGACGGCTGTCGTCGCCGTGCAGGCCCTCTTCTTCCAGGACGGCGGGCTGATCGCCCTGGGTGCCAACATCCTGTTTATGGCGGTGGCGGCGCCCCTTGTCAGCTACTGGGTCATCCAATTCCTGCAGCGCTTTAACCGCTGGCTGGCCGCCGCTGTGGCCGCGTGGACCTCGGTCGTGGTGGCCGCGTTCGGCGTTTCGGTGGCGCTGGCCCTCTCCGGGACGGTGGCGTTGGGGATCGTGTTGCCAGCGATGCTCGCTGTCCACGCGCTCATCGGGATCGGCGAGGCGCTGATCACGGCCGGGGCGCTGGCCTTCATCGCCGCCAGCCGTCCCGATCTTCTGTCGTTGCGGCCAGCGGCGGTCGCTGCGGATCGCTTGCCTCTGGCCGGCCTGGCGATCGCCCTCTTCGTCGCGCTGTTGTCGCCGCTGGCGTCTTCTTCGCCCGATGGATTGGAGCGCGTGGCCGAAGACCTGGGGTTCGGCGAACGGGCTTGGGGGCCGTTCTACGCGATCATCCCCGACTACGCGTTCCCAGGGATCGCCGCGCCCGCGTTGGCCACGATCGTCGCTGGCATCGTCGGCGTGCTCCTGATCTTCGCAGTGACCTGGTTGCTGGCGCGGCGCATGCAAAGGCGTCAGCAACCGGCTGAGACCCGCTGAGCGGACGCCAGGCCATGCACGTCAGCTATCTCGACCAGTATCTCGACCTGGACAGCTCCATCCATCGCCTGGACGGCCGGACTAAGCTGCTGGCGACGATCGCGTTCGTGCTGGCCTGTACGCTCACGCCGGCGGGGCGTTGGGGGGCGTTCGCGGCCCTGGCCCTGGTGTGGGCTGTGGCCGTTGCCGCCGCCCGCGTCTCTCACCGCTTGCTCTTGCGGCGTGGGCTGGTGGCCTTGCCCTTCGCGCTGGCGGCGGTCACCCTGCTCTTCACGCGTCCGGGCGTTCCCTGGTGGACATTGGCGATCGGCCCCTGGCGCCTGTCTATCAGCGACGCTGGGGTTATCGCCTTTGCGTCGGTCATGCTCAAGTCGTGGTTGTCGGTGTTGATGGCGCTGCTTCTGGCGGCTACCACCTCCTATCCTGCACTGATGCAGGCGTTGCGCCAGGTGGGGACGCCGACGTTGCTGGTCGCCATCATCGCCTTTCTTTATCGGTACCTGTTCGTGTTGGCGGATGAGGCGCAGCGCCTTCTGCGGGCGCGCGAGGCGCGCAGCGCGCGGCCGGCTGGCAGGAAGGCGGGCGGTTCGATCGCCTGGCGCGCCCGGGTCGCGGGCGGGCTGGTGGGCAATCTGTTCTTGCGCAGCTACGCCCGCAGCGAGCGTATCTATCAGGCGATGGTGAGCCGCGGCTATCGCGGCGAGCTGCGCACCCTGGCGCGTGGCCGCTTCAGCCGCAGCGATGCGCTCGCCCTCATCGGATTCATCTTGATCCTGGGGGCCATCGAAGGAGCAACGGTGCTCGGTCGATTATGAACGGAAAGAATGGGCGGACAGTGGATGATGGTGTGGTGCTGCGTGTAGATGATCTGCACTTTCACTATCCCGATGGTCGGCAGGCGTTGCGCGGGATCACCTTGACGATCCGCCGTGGCGAGAAAGTGGCCCTCGTCGGCCCCAATGGCGCGGGCAAATCGACGTTGATGCTTCACCTCAATGGGATTCTGCGCGGTCGTCGGGGGCGGATCGAGATCGGTGGCGTGGAGTTGCGCGACGAGACCCTGGGATTGATTCGGGCGCGGGTGGGGTTGGTGTTTCAGAACCCGGATGATCAACTGTTCTCGCCGACCGTGTTCGAGGATGTGGCATTTGGTCCGTTGCACATGGGCTATCCTGAGGCGGAGGTGCGGGCGCGCGTCGAGCGCGCCCTGGCGGCGGTCGGGATGGCGGGGTTCGCCGAGCGCGTCACCCACCATTTGAGCGTGGGGGAGCGCAAGCGCATCGCCATTGCGACAGTGCTCTCGATGGATCCCGACATCCTTGTCCTCGACGAGCCATCGGCAGGGCTGGATCCGCGCGCGCGGCGGAGCCTGATCAACCTCTTGCGCGGCCTGCCGATCACGATGCTCGTCTCGACGCATGACATGCGCCTGGTCCGAGAGCTATTCCCGCGCATGGTGATCCTGGATGAGGGGCGGGTCGTCGCTGATGGCGCGAGCGGCGAGTTGCTCGCCGACGCAACGCTGTTGGAGGCGCATGGGCTGGAGGCGCCGTGAGTCAGGCGCCTGCCGATGCAGATCGATGGATTGCCTCCATACAGGAGGCGAGGAAGTCCTCGCCCGGTGGGACCGCCATTTCGAGTTCGATCTCATCTCTGAGAGGAATGCCGTACGCTCCGATGGCGGGAATCTCAGGTTTCAGTTCCCGTGACTTATCCACTGCGCCCCTGTGAATCGCCGCCAGGACAAAGCCGCGTTTCTGATAAAAGCGGAGGGCGTCCAGATTGTCATTAGTGGTGATCAGCCACAGGCGTTTGCACCCCGCTTCCGTGGCGGCTTGCTTGACCGCCTGAACCAATGCCGTCCCGATCCCTACAGATGGACAAAAGCTATCTAGCGTCACGATCTCGCATTCGCCTCTTTCGATGCGATAGGTGATCAATCCTAGCCATTCATCTTCTCGGCCTTCGCGACAGGCGATGAACCCTGGAAGGGTCGATGGCTCATAGGCGACGCCGTGGGCGACAACAATCCTGGCTCCCCAGCGCTCCGTGATCAATTGGGTGACCTTGTCGCCGTCTGCGGAATGCAGCGGACGTATCCTGAAACTTGCCATAGAGGGCCTCCTGCGAACTGAGGGCGCTCACTTCACATGACTATCGCGCTGGCGCTCGGGCCTTCGTGGAACCCTGGATGGCTGCAAAGGCCCTGCGCCATGGGTAACAGAGAACAAGTAAGACAGTAGCGTGCTATAATGATGAGGGTGTTTGGCTCCCTGTCGGTTGTACTGTGATGTCGGCCATAGCCTTTGCCAACCGTGGCTTTAAGGGAACTTGCGGCAGTCTTGCTGAGGTTGCCCTCACGACCGGCGTCTATGTCTACCGCACCGCCTTCATCCACGGCGATATGCGCATGGGCTACGCAGCGACAATGTCCCTCTTCCTCGGCCTGGTCAACATGCTGATCACCGGCGTCGTCTTCAAGGTCCTACGCACGGAGCGCAACTGACCGGTGGTTACTCATCAATCGTCAATCGTCAATCGTCAATCGTTACTCATCTCTACTAAGGAGACGCTCCCATGCTCGACACCCTTTCTCGCGCTCGCAGCGGCCGCAGCCGCCGCATCTCCAGCTTCGACGTCAGCGGCCGCAACTATGACGCCTGGCCGGTCGAACCGGGCGAGGTGAAGACCCTGGCCGCCATCTCGGGCGCCGGCGTCATCCGCCATATCTGGTTCACGATCGCCTGCGAGGATCCCCTGTATCTGCGCAAGTGCGTCGTCCGCATGTACTGGGATGGCCTCGATTACCCCAGCGTCGAGGCGCCGGTCGGCGACTTCTTCGGCGTCGGCCACGCCAAGGTCAGTTCCTACTCATGTGTTGTCATGAACATGAGCGCCAACCGCGGCGATGAGCGCCACGCGGCGATGAATTGCTACTGGCCGATGCCCTTTGCGCACGGGGCGCGCATCACCGTCGAAAACCAGGGGGAGAGCCTCGTCGGCTCGTGGTATTTCCATATCGACTACGATGAGCTGGATGAGCTGCCAGCCGACGAGCTGCGCTTCCACGCCTGGTGGAATCGCTCCAACCCCTGCCCCCCGCCGCGCCGCCAACAGAGCGATGACTGGCAGGTGAATCTGTCGGATGAGGACAACTACCTGCTCCTGGAGGCCGTCGGCCGCGGGCACTTCTGTGGAGCCAACCTCTCAGTCCACAATCTGCAAGGGGGCTGGTGGGGCGAAGGCGATGAGATGATCATGATCGACGGCCAGAAGTGGCCACCCGATCAGCACGGCACCGGCAGCGAGGACTGGTACAATCAGGCCTGGGGCAGCCAGCCGCACAATGCCTTCCTCTACAACGGCGTCTCCTACCACAACGGCCTGCACAACACCTACAACGAACGCATCACCGTTTATCGCTACAACATCGCCGATCCGGTTATCTTCCACGAGTCGATCCGCGTCTCCATCGAGCACGGCCACGCCAACGATCGCAACGACGACTATTCCAGCGTCGCCTACTGGTATCAGACGCTGCCGCATCGGCCATTCCCGCCGTTGCCGCCGGCCGCCGAGCGCCTGCCGCGGCCCGACGTGACGCTGCAACCCGTCGACCTGCCCATCCGCCCGACGCGGCGCATCTCCGGCTCGCGCTTCGATCCCGATCTGCACGGGTGAACCAGCCACTCCGTGAAGGATCTCGTTCGGCGCTAACCCCTGTTCGCCGTTGATCTTCCGACCAACAGCGAACAGGAGCGGCTGATTAGATCAAGAATGCAGTACAAGCCTCTGGCTTATAGCAGACGAACTGAGGTGCCAGCCGGAGGCTTGCGGTACCGTTAGCGGCCCCTCTCTATAAAGGCGATCTTGCCTCCTTTGTCCTTCTACACTTTGACCTCTTCCCCCGTCTCCGCCGACCGGTAGATCCCTTCGAGGATGCGCGTGACGATCACTCCCTGCTCGGGCGTGACCATCGGCGGCTGATCGTCGTCCAGATGGTTGACGAAGTCCTCGATCTGGCGCGCCTGCTGGCTGACTTCGAAACGGGGGATCTCTGGGGTGATGTCGAGCGGACGATCGCCCCAGTCCTTGTACACGCGCAGCGCCGTGGTCTGCCCCAATAACGCTGGATAGATCTCGGCGCCGCCCGCGCGCCCCGCCAATTGGACGCGTTCCTCCGCCCGCCCATGATACGCCCAGGCCGCCTCCAGGAAGAGCGTCGCCCCATTGGCGAATTTGACGATGGCCACGGCCAGGTCGTCGACGTCGAAGCGCGCCGGCCCTGGCAGGATGTCCGCCCCCCATCCTCCCAATTTCTGACGTCGCGGCCCGAACTCGGCGTAGGTCCTGCCGCTGACCGCGACCGGCTCCGGATGTCCCATGAAGTACAGGGTCCAATCCAGGATATGCACGCCGATGTCGTACAGACAGCCGCCCCCCGCCAGGTCCTTGTTGGTGAAGTGGCTGCCGTAGCCGGGGATGCCCGCCCGTCGCATCATCGTCGCGCGCGCGTAATAGATGTCGCCCAGCTCGCCCGCGTCGATCATCGGCTTGAGGACCAGGGTCTCCGGCCGGTAGCGGAAGTGCAGCCCCAGCGTCAGCTTGCGTTTGTTGCGCCGCGCGGCTTCGGCCATCGCGCGCGCCTCATCGGACGTCAGCGCCATTGGTTTCTCGCACAAGACGTGACATCCCTTCTCGAGCGCGGCAATGGTGTGGGGCGCGTGGAAGCGATTGGGCGTGCCCACGCTCACCAGGTCCAGCTCCACCTTCGCCAGCATCTCCTCGTAGTCGGTGAAGACATGCGGGATGTCGAACTGCGCTGCCACCTGCTGCGCGCGCTCACGATTGAGGTCGCAGATCGCCTCCACCGACACGTTGGGGAGGCGCTTATAGGCCGGGATATGCCCCCGCGCTGTGACGAACCCTGCGCCAGCGACGCCGACGCGTATCTTGCGTGTAGTCATAAGCTGTTCCCTTTCTGTCGAAAACAAGGTTTGAGATTGGCCTTCGCCGCTCGGCTGGCTATAATCTGGCCAGTTCAGGCCAGGTCAGGTCGCAGAAGAGCGACGATCTGGCTTCGCTGCTGTCCGAGCCAATTGGTCGCCAGGCGCCAGAGGAGCGTTGCCGTGTCCCGTATTCGCAAAGCCGTCATCCCGGCCGCCGGCCTGGGAACCCGTCTCTACCCGGCTACCCGCGCCGTCAAGAAGGAGCTTTTCCCTGTCGTCGGCCCGGATGGCGTCGCCAAACCGGTCATCCAGCACATCATCGAGGAAGCCCTCAGCGCTGGCGTCGAGGAAGTGTGCCTGATCGTGCGCGCAGGCGACGAAGAGGTCTTCCGCGGCTATTTCGCCGATCCCCTGCCCGCTGACCTCGACGCGCGTCTGCGTCAGCTCCCCCAGGCCGTCGCGCAGACCGAGCATCTGCACGAGATCGCTGGCCGGCTGCACTTCGCCATTCAGGAAACGCAAGAAGGGTTCGGCCATGCCGTCTTCTGCGCGCGCCCCTTCGTCGGCACCGAACCTTTCCTCCTCTTATTGGGCGACCATCTCTACCGCAGCGCTGCGTCGCGCACGTGCGCTCAGCAAGTGGTCGACGCCTTCGCTCAGGCGGGCGCCTCCGTCCTCGCGGCGCAGCGCGTGCCGGAGAGCGCGATCCACGCCATCGGCGTCATGGCTGGCGCGCCGGACGCCCATTGCGATCGTCTCTACCGTCTCCATGCCATCGCCGAGAAGCCTGCGGCCGATTATGCGCGCGAGCATCTGCGCGCGCGCGGCCTGCCCGCTGGCTGGTACCTGGGCATCTACGGCCAGTACGCGCTGGCGGCTGCCGTCTTCGATCACCTGCAGTTCCTCATCGCCCACGACCAGCGCGAGCGCGGCGAGATCCAGCTCACCTCGGCGCTCAAACGTCTGCTCGAACACGAGCCGGTGTGGGCCTACGAGGTGGATGGCCGCTCCTTCGACATGGGCCGCCCCCTCGAATACGCCCGCACCGTGGCCGCCTATGCCGGGCTGGTCGCTGATTAGGCCGCCAGCGGCAGGGCGATCGGCTGACCCTCTTCCGCCGAACGGTACGCCGCCAGGGCGACCTCCATCGCCTTGAGGCCGTCGTAGCCGGTGATCGGCGGCGGCGCGTCCTCCCGGATGATGCGCACGAAGTCGGCGATCAGCCCCAGGTCCATGTCGCTGCCCCATCCCGACCAGTAGTAGCGTCCTTGCGCCTGGCTCGCCACCTCGACCACCTGGCGGAAGGCGTCCACATGCAGGACGCCGTCGTGGCCGACGATCTCCATCGTCACGTCGCCCCAGATCGGAAAGACGCGAGGGCGCGACCAGGAGGTGTCGAGCGTGGCGAAGACGCCCGAAGCGAAGCGCATCGACAGGATGCCGCAATCGTCGATGTGGAGGTCCGGGTAGAGCAGGTTGTCGATCTCGGCGTACACCTCCACCACTTCGTCCTGAAGCATCCAGCGCAGCAGATCGACGACGTGAACGGTGTGGTCGATCACGGCGCCGCCGCCGGCTCGCTCCTTGTCGACGAACCAGCCGCCTGGCATCTGCCCGCGGTTGGTGCAGTTGGCGCCGTAGATCGCGCCGATCTCGCCAGCGCGCACGCGCGCGTAGGCGCGCTGCACGGGCGGGCTGTAGCGCACCGGAAAGGCAGTCATCAGTTTCACGCCCGCGCTCGCCGCCGCGTCGATCATGGCCCGCGCGTCGTCCAGGCGCGTCGCGATCGGCTTCTCGCACAAGATGTGCTTGCCCGCCTGCGCGGCCGCCAACACCAACGGTCGGTGGTCGGCGTTGGCGGCGGTGACGATCACGCCAGCGATCTCGGCGTCCTTAAGGATGTGGTCGAGGTCCGCGACGAACGGCGCCTGGAAGCGCGCCGCCATCGCCTGACCGCGCGCCGGGTCGTCGTCCCAAACGGCGGCCAGCTCGACGCCAGGGATCTCCCGCAGACAGTTGGCGTACCCTACCGCATGCATGTGAGCGAAGCTGAGGATGGCGATTTTCATGAGGCGCCTCCTGTCAACGCGATGACGCGGCCCGTCGCCGCCGATTCCATGGCTGCCAGGCCAGCCCGCAGCGCTTCGAACGCGTCCTCGGGCGTCCCGAGCAGCGGCGTCCCCCGCAGCACATGATCGACCCAGTGGCGCAGCTCGACCAGGTAAGGGCTTTCCGCTAACGGGCTTTCCGGCAGCGCCACACCGCCCGTCTGGCCTTCGCTCTGCCATCTCTCGATCGCGAGCGGCGCGCTCTCGCGGCTGTCCACCGCCGCCAGGCCGCCGTCGCCCGCGACCTCGCAACGGGTGCGGAAGCCGCCCGGATGCGCCCAGGAACCTTCGAGGTGGGCGATGGCGCCGGAGGCCATGCGCATAGTGACAAGCGCATAGTCGCGGTTGACCGCCCGTCCGCTCAGGCTACGGGCGTGGACGCGCGCGATGTCGCCGCAGTACCAGCGCAGCGTGTCGATGTCGTGGAGCATCAGATCGAGGATAACGCCCCCGCTGGCCGCCGGATCGGCGTACCAGCTAGCCGTCCCCAGACGGGGGAAAGGGGCCACCCGGCTGAAGCGCAACACCGCTGGCTTGCCGATCGCTCCCTCTTCGATCAGTTGTTTGATGCGCGCGTACTCGGGGAAAAAGCGGACCACATGGCCGACCATCAGCCGCACGCCAGCCTGTCGACACGCTTCCAGGGCGCGCTCCGCCTCGGCCAGCGTGCGCGCGAGCGGCTTCTCGCAGAAGATGTGTTTGCCCTGGCGAGCCGCCCTCACGACCAGGTCCCCGTGGGTGGGCGTCGGCGTGGCGATCACCACCGCCGCGAGGGTCGGGTCGGCCAGAAGCTGGTCCACTGTATCGTAGCGTCGGATCCCCAGGCGGGCCGCCAGGGCGTCCGCTTCGCTGGGGGGAGCAGCGGTCACGCCAACCAGTTGGACTTCCGGGATCTGTTGGAGCAGTTGCGCGTGAAAGCTGCCCATCGTGCCCGCGCCGATCACTCCTACGTTGAGCATAGTCCCTTCCTCGCAAGACAAAGGGCCGGGCGAAAGTCCCGGCCCTTCCGTTCCCTGTGTTCCCAATCCATAGGCGGAATGCGCGCCGCCAGCGCGCGCTCGCCTACTGGATCTTCTCGACCTCGACCCACTGGCCGCTTTCGGCCGACTTGAGCACGGCGTCGACGACGGCGTCGGTCTGCGCCCCGCTCACGAAGTCCGAGTCGGGCTGTTCCCCTTTATCCAGGCCGTTGAGGAAATCGACGACGGCATGGGTGAAGGTGTGTTCGTAGCCGATTGGGTGCCCCGGCGGCCACCAGTGGCTGACGAAATCATGATCGCCAGCGTTCGTGCACTGGATCACCGCCCAGCCCTGGCGATCGCTTGGCTGTGTGGCGTCGTAGTACTCCAGCTCGTTCATGCGCTCGAAGTTGAACGCAATCGAGCCGCGCGAGCCATTGATCTCGAAGCGGTTGTAGTTCTTGCGTCCCATCGCGAAGCGGGTCGCCTCGAAGGTGGCGACGGCGCCGTTCTCAAGCTCGGCGATGATCAGCGCCGCGTCGTCGACCGTCACCTCGCCCATGCCGCCGCCCGCGGCCGATCCCCAGGCACCCATGTCCTCCGCCGGCAAA